>Ga0134095_1000237_pt1 | contig 61535 bp, 43 predicted proteins | sample 6_2taG_FD_94449 | JGI IMG/M metagenome (GOLD analysis project Ga0134095, IMG submission 94449) | Switchgrass degrading microbial communities from high solid loading bioreactors in New Hampshire, USA - 6_20_20_110_A2 metaG | ecosystem: Engineered > Bioreactor > Semi-continuous > Anaerobic >... | reverse complement strand
GGATGATGCTGCGAATTTCGCTAATAAGTAGATTTCTTTGCATTACCATAACTATAATAGCTTTAGAAAGAAAATGCTGAGGTTTACGTCAGTAAAGTGTCGCATAATTTATATTATGCGAATAAACATAATAAATTAAGTAATAACGATATTGGCAGCATCTCTTTGAAGGCATCTTTATTATCTTAAAATAATATTTTTATTACTAATTATAAAAATATTCGGCCTATCCATTACTCCACCGGGCAAATAGAATATGCATAGAAACTGTTTAATATTATCAAATGCTCTTCTGTTCATAAGGCTTTGAAGAAGCTGGTTTTAGTTTGGTGACAGGCATTTGATCATGTTTACGCACTGTACTGGAATGTTTTAGGAAAGCGTTGAAGCAGCTGCATTTTGGCATGCAGTTGATACAAACACAATTGATAAATGTTTATGACACAATCTGATTTCCTGCAGGCCGCGAATATACAGGGGATAAACCTTTATAATCAAGGATAAACCCGATTAGGAGGATGGAACGGTTGCAGATTTTTGTAGGTACAATCTCTTGCTGAACGGTCGTTTGACTAAATATAAAGTGGAGGTAATGCTCATGGATTTATTGAAAAAGACAGCCTGCCTTGTGCTTTGCATTTGCCTGGCCTTAGGATTGACAGGCACGGCTTTTGCCGCTGATGTGATGGATACCCGTACGCTTGCCATTATTAATAAGCCTGGTATAGTTCTGATACAAACAATATGGACAGCAGACATTACCTGGTACGAATTTGCATTCGACAGTAATTTTGAACAGGATTTGGCCATTGCAATTGAAACGCTGGTGGTGAGCGGAAGTATTCGCAGGGGCTTTTTACAGTCTCCTGGCGCAAAGCATGGAAATTAAAAACCTGCAAACCAAGTATATATGCTATATGGGTAATGTAACTCCTGGCAGTGATGTTTCAGCCAAAGGCATCCTCCTGGACTTGCGAAAGATTGGTGAGCCGATTCCCGGTAAGGATGTTGCCATTCTCAAGATGGATAAGACAAACCTGCCGACCGTAACGCTTGGCGACTATACACAGCTCCGTACCGGTGACAGGGTGTATGCGATGGGTTACCCTGCGGTTGCAACCCTGGCGGAAGCACTTAACGTTGCACAGGCCATCCAGGAACCTACACTTACACAGGGGATAATAAGCGCGAAAAAGGAAATGGCCGGAGGTTGGAGTATATTACAGACCGATGCGGCCATCCACGGGGGAAATTCAGGAGGGCCGCTGTTCAATGAAGCAGGTGAGGTAGTTGGAATCAATACTTTTGGCATGCTCGATTCCGACGGAGGAATGGTTCCGGGCATGAACTTTGCTATTCCCATCAGTATTGCGAAGCAGTTTTTGAATGAAATTAATGTAACGCCCAGAGAAAGTGAGTTTACCAGGCAGTTTAAAGAGGCAAAAATGCTTTTTGACAGCGAAAAATACTCCGAAGCGCTTGGTATCCTGCGTACCCTCAATGAGACCAATCCGGGATATCCCGTTGTAGCTGATTTGCTCGCCCAGGCCAGCGCGAAAGCCAGCTCGGTGGCGGCTTCGGTACCTCAAGTGCCTGAAGTACCTGAAGTACCTGAAGTACCTGTAGTGCCAGCTAAAGATGAAAAGAATGCCATGATAATTATTTATGCCCTTGGTGGTGCGGTAATTGTTCTTTTGATTGTGATAGTAATATTGCTTCTTACCCGCAGAAAAAAAGCCATACCCGGATATGTAGCCTATACAGGGCAACAACACAATGCTCCTGTCCATTCTGCAAACACAATTCATTCATCAGACACAGCAAAGCCTTTACCCCAGGAGCAAAACATGCCGCCTGAAAAAACCGGGAAGTTTTGCAGTGAGTGCGGTGCGCAGCTTTTACCAAATTCCAGGTTCTGTATCAATTGCGGGGTTAAATTACAATGAGGTAAGACATTGGACAATATTGTACCCTTGCTTACTATAAACCACCCCTTTGTCATGGATTATACATGGAACCGCAAATCCTTTCTGCCAGGAGGATAGCGGTTTTTCTGTTTTTTGAGCAACTTTTTTACTTGACAGTATGGAATTTCAGTATTATTATGGTATTAATTCAATTGGATATATGCCTGCGGGAGCCGGAAATGAACGGCTGAGAGGGAGTAATCAGCTCCGACCGCAAAACCTGATCCGGATAATACCGGCGTAGGGAAGGGTTACATATTTGATGATTACCGCCTTCCCAGGCGGTTTTTTAATTGAGTAAAAACAAACATATGTTGGCTTGTCAAGGCTGTATTTTAGCAAGACCTTTCCTAAATTGCGCGGTTCAGGTTAATACCCGATTTCAGTTGCAACTGGAATGAAAATATTGAGAAAATAATGAAAGGTAGTGAATTTTATGCCCGATGCAAATGTAAGTCTTCAGGTTCTTCCTGTTGTACCAGAAGAAAGGGTTTATCCGGTCGTTGACAAAGTAATTGAAATGATTGACCGAAGCGGTGTTAAATATATTGTCGGTCCCATGGAAACCACCATGGAGGGCGAGCTTGACAAACTGCTGGATATTGTCAGAAAAGCCCATGAAATATGCATTCAGGAGGGAGCAGGCAGGGTAATATCGGTAGTAAAGATTGATTATAAACCTGAAGGTGTGACAATGGATGAAAAAATTTATAAATACAGGTAATCTGAGTTTGCCTGTTTCTTTTGCAGCATTAATTATAACCTGGGAGAGCCTTGTGTATGTTTTAAAAACGCCGGAATATCTTATTCCTGCGCCAAGTGCGGTTGTTCAGGCCTTGATTGAGTCTTTTCCCGTACTGATGAGGCACACTGCCGTAACCGTATTGGAAGTTGTTCTGGGTTTTGCTTCTTCACTGGTTCTTTCAATAGCAATATCACTTTTAATGGTGAGGGTTAAGCTGTTTTATAAAATCATATGGCCATACATGATAATAAGCCAGACCATACCCCTTTATATCCTTGCACCGCTTTTCATGATCTGGTTTGGATTCGGGATTCTGCCCAAGATACTTATAGTTGTGGTGGTCTGCTTTTTCCCTATAACGGTTGGTTTTGTACAGGGGCTGACTTCTACAGAACCCGAGCTTGATGAACTGCTTCAGGTTATGAGGGCTACTCCGTCGCAGATTCTGTGGAAGGTCAGGGTACCACAGGCTATGCCGCAATTTTTTTCAGGTTTGAAAATAGCGGCAGCGTACAGTGTTACCGGTGCTGTTCTTTCAGAGTGGGTTGGCGCCCAGGAAGGTTTGGGAATATTTTTGACCAGGTCTATGAAAACCTTCAAAACCGCGGCTTTATTTGCTGATGTTTTAATTATTATATTGCTCAGTTTGCTGATTTTTTACGCAATTTCCTGTATTGAGAAGAGAGTTATTAGGAGGAGAATTTCATTATGAAAAGAATAACGGGTTTGGTAATATTGATTTGTATAATTACACTGGAAACTGCATGTGGAATACAACCAAAAGAAAACATAAAAATTACTGCTGTTTTGGACTGGACACCGAATACCAATCACACCGGGCTGTATGTAGCGTTGAGTGAAGGATATTTCAATGAAGAAGGTCTGGATGTAAAAATCATTCAGCCGCAGGAAGGCACTGCAGAACAGATAGTTTCGGCAGGCTCGGCACAGTTTGGCATCAGTTACCAGGAATCCGTTACTTTCGCACGCGCAGAGGGAATGCCGATTGTATCCCTTGCAGCAGTGATTCAGCATAATACATCCGGTTTTGCATCGTTGGCCGAAAAAGGCATTACTTCACCAAAGGATTTTGAAAATAAAAAATACGGGGGATGGGGTTCTCCTATCGAAGAAGCAACCCTCAGGTATTTGATGGAGCAGGAGGGGGCCGATCCCGGTAAGTTGCAGATTGTTACGACAGGGGACGCTGACTTCTTCCAGGTGTCAGGCACGGGTGAAGTGGACTATGCATGGATATTTGAAGGCTGGACGGGTATTGAGGCAAAATTGAGAGGAATTGAACTGAATTATATTGATCTTGGCGAAATAGCCGAAGTTTTTGATTATTATACTCCTGTTATAATAACAAGTGAAAAAATGATTTCTGACAACAGGGATGTGGTTCAGAAATTCATGAAGGCAGTTGAAAAAGGATACAGGTTTTGCATAGAGAAGCCTGAAGAAGCCGCAGAGATTCTGCTGAATAACGCACCTGAACTTGACAGGGACCTGGTGATTGAGAGCCAGAAATTTCTGGCCGGAAAATACCAGGAGGATGCTGAGTATTGGGGAATGCAAAAGCATGAAGTATGGGAAAGGTACATGCTTTGGCTTTATGAAAACGGTTTTATTGAAGAACAGGTGGATGTAACGAAAGCATTTACCAATGAATTTCTAAGCAAATGAGGTATTGAACTTGAATCACATAAAAAGACATATTGCTGGTTGGAATCACCGGATGAAAGGCAAGCCATATGGAGGCTGGAATGGAACTGGCTGTAGAGATTATAAACTTAAGCAAATCATATACTTTAAACAATAAAGAGCTTAGAGTGCTGGAAAACGTTAATCTGCAAGCAGAACAGGGCAAATTTGTTTCCATAATAGGACCGAGCGGATGCGGAAAAAGTACTTTGTTCAGGACAATAGCCGGTCTAGAGAAGGATTTTACGGGTTCTGTGCATGTAAATGGCAGTGATGTGCGAAACAGCAGGCCATATATCGCTTACATGCTGCAGAAGGATTTGCTGCTGCCCTGGAGAACTGTCAAAAAGAATATCATATTGCCGCTGGAATTGTCAGGTAAGCTTAAGAATACCGATACCGGTTTCATTCATAAAATGATATCTGAATTCGGGCTGGAAGACTTTATTGACGCATATCCCGATGAATTGTCCGGGGGCATGAGACAGAGAGTTGCCTTGTTGCGGACATGGCTGATGGAAGGTTCGGTCATGCTGTTGGACGAACCTTTCGGAGCACTGGACGCTTTGACCCGGAACCATATGCAGGACTGGCTTACGGGCATATGGGAAAAACACCGTAAAACAGTTCTTTTTATAACTCATGATATCGAAGAAGCCGTTTACCTGTCGGATGAGGTTTATGTAATGGGACCAAGGCCCGGGACAATCATCGGTAAATTATGCATTGATCTTGAGAGGCCCAGAAAGCGTAACATGGTTTACACACCAGTGTTTATTGAATATAAAAGGCACCTGATGTCAGCTTTGCAGGCATAAATTAGTTATACCGGTATTTTGCTCTCATTGATTAAAATGAGAGCATTTTTTATGTATGAATACGAAAAATCTTGAAATTTAAAGATAATATAAGAAAAATAAAGCTATATTAATATAGTTGCATGAAATAGTAATAGCGGTCACATGACCATAATTTACATTTAAAAGACCTTATATTATAATCAAAATATAATAAAACATATATATGAGAACCCCTAAAATAATCAATACATTGTTTAATATATACATGCGACTTCGGGTTGGCATCACAGTAACTTATAATACATACAATTGACCGTGGATGTCGGGAGTTTTATAATATGTTTACATTATATCACTGCTAATAAAAGAGGAGGTAGTTATTTACAATGGATTTGCCTTATTATTTTCCCGGGACGGTGGTTCCGGTATCGCCTGTGGGATTGCTTACGGGAATATTTTCGGTTACCAATGGAATTACCTTGTCGCAGGTTTGTGAAATCACAGGGCTTGAGCCGGGAACCATTCAAAACTGGATAAAAAGGGGATATGTAAGTCATCCTGTAGACCGGAAGTATTCAAAAGAGCAATTAGCCAGGATTGTATTGATTAATTTTTTAAGAGAAACATTTGTTATTGAAAAGGTAGCTACTCTGTTAAGCTATGTAAACGGGGATCTGTTGGATGATTCGGATAACATCATGGATGACAGCAAGATTTATCAATGCCTGTGCGATATTCTTCTGTCTGATAAGTTAAGTCAGCCGTTTGACAACAGAGCCTTACCTGGAAAAATTGATGAACAGCTTAAAGATTTTATAGAACCCTTTCCGGGAGCAAAAGACAGGCTGAAGCTGGTGTTGCAGGCAATGATCTATGCATGGTGGTCTGCCGAGTATAAAAGACTTGCAACCCGATTGACAGAAAACATTTAAGCTGTAAATAAAGCAGAAGGGAGGTCTATATGAATTGGTGGAATGAACTGACTCAACTGCAAAAGATTTTTGCGTCCATTGCCATTCCAACAACCGCCATAATGATTCTTCAGTTTGTTCTGCAGCTGTTTGGGTTGGCCAATGGAGAAAGCGCCGATGGAGTGGATTCTGCTGATGTGGATACCGACTTTCAGGACGGATTTCCCGATGATTTATCCGAAACCGATCCCGACGGTGCTTTCAACGAAGGTTCTGTTGATGATGGGCTTGAGGTGGAAGATGGCCAAAGCGGAATGCGTCTTTTCACCCTGAGAAGCATTATTGCATTCTTTGCGGTAGGTGGCTGGATGGGTGTTGCAGCGATTGACTGGAATCTTTCTGATTTTCTTGCCATCGTACTTGCTGTTATAGCTGGAAGCCTTGCATTGTATTTTGTTGCCTGGATTATATACACCTTTTTACGCATGCAGCAAAGCGGCAACATCAAATACGAAAATGCAGTGGGCAAAGAGGGTGAAGTTTATCTCTCCATTCCACCTGATGGACGCGGAAAGGTGAACGTTATCGTTCAGGAACGCCTATGTGAGTTCGACGCAATATCAAAGGCCGGCAGGGTTATAAAGACAGGTGAGAAGATAATTGTTGTCGATGTCACAGCGGACGGAATTCTCATTGTAGAACCAAAGGATTTGCCCGAAAAAAATGAAAGCAATCAGCAAATGTAAAGGGAGGTTGTGTGATATGCCAAGCAGCATGCTTCTTATTACTGTAATAGTCATTTTAGCTTTTTCAACCATACTGTTTGTTATTTCAAGGTACAAAAGATGTCCGTCGGACCGTATTATGGTAATATACGGTAATGTAGGGCAGTCGAAGGATGGCACGGCTTTATCTGCAAAGTGCATCCACGGTGGAGCTGCATTTGTATGGCCGGTAATCCAGGCATACGAATTCCTGGATTTAAAACCCATATCAATCAGTGTTGACCTGAGGAATGCATTAAGCCGGCAGAATATTCGTATTGACGTTCCTTCAAGCTTTACGGTTGGTATTTCGACCGAGCCCGGAGTTATGCAAAATGCCGCTGAACGTCTGCTGGGACTGAAACGCCAGGAAATCCAGGAGCTTGCAAAGGATATCATCTTTGGTCAGCTGAGACTTGTAATAGCAACAATGGAAATAGAAGAAATAAACACCGACAGGGACAAATTCCTGGACGCGGTATCCAGAAACGTGGAAACCGAATTGAAGAAAATAGGACTTCGCCTTATAAATGTGAATGTAACCGACATAAGCGATGAGTCGGGTTATATCACTGCGCTTGGTAAGGAAGCCGCAGCAAAAGCCATTAACGATGCAAGAAAGTCGGTTGCTGAAAGAGAAAGAGACGGTGCCATCGGTGAAGCAAATGCCCGCAGGGAGCAAAGAGTCCTGGTTGCTGCAGCGGATGCCGAAGCAATAAAGGGTGAGAATGAATCAGCAGCAGAAATTGCAATGTCAAACGCCATACGTCGTGAACGTGAAGCAGAAGCCAAAAGACGGGCCATGGCATCAGAAAAAATACAGGCTGCCAAAGCCTTGCAGGAAGCGTACATAGCCGAAAAAGAAGCCGAAGTTGCCCGTGCCGAGCGTGAAAAAGCAACCCAGGAAGCAGATATCCTGGTTAAAGCGGAAATTGAGAAGAAGAGACTAGAACTTGAAGCCGAAGCCAAGGCTGAACAGGCAAGACGCCTTGCAAAGGGTGAAGCCGATGCGATATACATGAAGATGGAAGCCGAGGCGAGAGGTATCCAGGAAATACTGACAAAACAAGCACTTGGTTATGCCCAGCTTGTTCAGGCGGTTGGCGGTGACGCAGCGAAAGCAACTCAAATGATGATAGCCGACAAGATTGAAGACCTCATTAAAGTTCAGGTTGAAGCTATCAAGGGAATCAAGATTGACAAGGTAACGGTTTGGGACAGCATGAAAAATGACGGAACACCTGCTACTGCCAATTTTCTCTCGGGGATGCTGAAATCCATCCCGCCGATGAATGAAATGTTTAAAATGGCCGGTATGAAGCTTCCAGATTTCTTTGGGCAGGAACTGGAAGAGAATGGTTCCAAAGAAAGCGAAGAAGCTGCTAAAGAGGCGGCGGCAACAACAGAAAACTAATCAACTGAAAAATTTATGCCCGTGAACCAGTTCACGGGCATTTTTTTCAGATCATCAAGGATTCCGGATTCGATCAGAAAAGAAAGAATCCATTGAAGACAGGCCGTGGAAATATGCTCAATACACGGAAGGCAGCAATACTTCCCTGTTCGTTCCATAGAATATATCATTTTTATTGCTTATAAGCTTACAAAATTCTTCAAATTCATTCCAGGTATTATGTATATCAAATTCGAAACTGTGCCCCCATATATAAAAAATTTGCGGCTTGTCTGTTTTCAGCTTTATAAATTCTTCTGCAAGTTCAAACATTATATCCCATTCTTTATGATGGTAAACCGTCGGGTTGAATCTGAAAAGATTTGTCTGCAGATCAAAGCTATGGGTTGAAGTTATTGTTCTTGCATATTTTATTTTTGTATTATTCCTGATTACCCCGGCAACGAAGTCATTATTGTTTTCGCCGCCGCACGGATAAGCCATTCCAACCACATTGTATCCTACAAGCGCTTCAAGGTTTTTTCTGTCCTCTTCAACCTGCCTTATAATTTCCTTTTCATCCAGACGGGTTAAATTTGGATGGGTTAATGTATGAACAGCTACTTCATGTCCCATGTAAACTTCCCTGACTTCCGATTTATTGATTTTATTGTGATTTACTGTTTTTCCTTCCCGTACAAGCTGGCCATCAAGCCCCAATAACTCGGAATTAATGTTGAACGTTGCTTTCAGGCCATATTTATTAAATATTTCAATAAGTTTTTTATCCTGGGTTACACCGTCGTCATAACTGAAGGTTATGGCTTTCATTTTTCCTCTGAACATGTTTCTTTACCTCCGGATTTGCATGATTAGTATAAAGTTGTTGGCATCAATATTGTTATTATATCATTAACATGTATTATTGTATTTGCTCATGAACGAAGTAAAATTATATTTTGTAGCCACGGCAACAGATATTAAATATTTGATATATTATCATTTACCCAGATAAAAGTTATAGCATTTGAAAGGAGAAAAGTAAAATGAAAAGGAAAATTGTGGAGATAGATCAGGAAAAATGCAACGGCTGCGGACTTTGCGCGGACGCATGCCATGAAGGAGCAATTGAAATCAGGGATGGGAAAGCCGTGCTTATAAGTGACGAATACTGCGACGGTCTGGGAAACTGCCTGCCGGAATGTCCTACCGGGGCAATAAGGATTATTGAGAGGGAAGCGGCAGAATACAATCACGAGCTTGTTATGAAGAAAATGGAGGAAAGGGGAAAGAAGAACGAAACCCATGCCGGAATCATGGGTGGCTGCCCGGGCCAGCGTGCAATGGCGTTCGCAAGGAACAACCAGGCACAGAAGGCAGTCGAAAACGAGGAGGCCGGCAGAAATACGTTTTCAGAGCTGAATCAATGGCCTGTACAGCTGAACCTTGTAAATCCGAATGCATCATATCTCGACGGTGCGGACCTTTTAATTGCAGCCGATTGCTGTGCCTACGCATATGGCAGCTTCCATAAGGATTTTATAAAGGGAAGGATCACGTTAATCGGGTGTCCGAAACTGGATGACAATGAGTATTATACCGAGAAGCTGACAGAGATATTTTCCAAAAACGATATCAGGAGCATTACTGTAACAAGAATGGAAGTTCCGTGCTGCGGGGGCATTGTATATGCTGTTAAAAACGCAATGCTTAATTCCCGGAAAATAGTTCCATACAGGGAAGTAATTATAGGTGTTGACGGAAGAATAGTCAATGAGTAAAATTTACATCCTGTGCTGTTTGTAAATTGAAGCAGCACAGGATTTTTGTTACTGTTGAAAGTAAGGATTACCGCGGGTGTTTCGGGTGATTCGATGCAGAGTAGCACACTTGAAATAAACGCTGCATTCCAGTGAATATAGGGTATGGAACTGAGCAACCCGGGATATGGAGACCACAACGGCAAGTTTATTCAATACTGTGAACGTGTTTTCCGGCAGGTGCTTTGATTTCGAGGAATCACGGTCTTTTACAGGACGGTTACACCTGCTTCTTTTGCCCTGTTGACAATATATTCAGGTATTTTATCATCACTGATTAACACATCCAGATCGGACAAATGACCGAATGTAAAGGCCAGTACCTTGTTGAATTTGCTGGAGTCAGCCAGCATAATGACTTTTTTGGCTTTTTTGATTACAGCTTTTTTTAACTCACATTCAAAAAAGTTCGATACAGTGAACCCGTTTTCAAGGCTGAAACCCGATGCGGCCATAAAGGCAATGTCTATGTTAAAAATATCAAGCATTGAAATTGCCGTCGGGCCGGATGACGATAAGGTATTATTGTTTAACTGACCGCCGGTATGATATATGGTAATTTTACTTTTTTTTGTAAGTTCCAGGGCGGTAATAATTCCGCTTGTAATAATCGAGAAGTTGTCGTCGGGAATCAGCCTGGAAAAATACATAATTGTACTGCCGGCATCAAGGTATATTGAACGGCCCCTGTCAAGAAACTGAACGGCCTTTTCGGCGATAAGCATTTTTTCATCAACGTTTTCAGCAGCACGTAATGAAAATGCATCTTCTTCACCATAAATGGAAGTAAGTTTTTTGATATTAACAGCACCACCATGGGTTCTGATTAACAATCCCTTGCTTTCCAGATATGAAAGATCCCGTCTTAAAGTCATGGCAGAAACGTCAGGGAATATATCCTTTAGTTCAGATATCTGAATTTCTCCTTTTTCATTGAGTATGCCGAGTATTTTTTCCTGTCTTTCGTTGTACAAGATTTTTCACTCCTGCTATAAAAAATAAACAATTGCATTAGGTATCTTCCATCATCTTATTATATATCTTAACTGATTTGAAAAAAAAGTACAATAAAAAATTAAAATAATGTTTATTATTATCACTATTAATGTTATAATAAAACAAACATATAATAAAAATTAACATTTTTCTGTTTTGGATACAACAACATTAATTATCAGGCAAACTATAAACCGTATAATCTTATAGTAGGAGGATTATCAATGAAAACAATAGCAGTTCGTTTATATGGAAAAAATGACTTGCGCATGGAAGAGTTTGAGCTTCCCCCAATCAAAAGTGATGAAATACTTGCACAAATAGTTTCGGACAGCATTTGCATGTCATCATACAAAGCTGCCATCCAGGGAGAAGATCATAAAAGAGTCCCCAATGATGTAAGCAGAAACCCTGTAATAATCGGGCATGAATTCTGCGGAGTAATTCTTGAAGTGGGGGATAAATGGAAAGACAAGTTCCGTCCCGGAATGAAGTTTTCCATACAGCCGGCTTTGAATCTGAAAGATGACCCTTATGCGGCTCCGGGATATTCTTTCAGGTATATCGGCGGCAGCGCCACACATATCGTGATTCCCAATGAAGTAATGGAACAGGGATGTCTTTTGGAATACAACGGGGATGCGTTTTTCTACGGTTCTCTTTCTGAGCCGATGTCCTGTATCGTTGGTGCTTTTAAGGCCAATTATCACACCGAGAGTGGAAGTTATGTACACAAAATGGGTATCAAGGAAGGCGGTAACATGGCCATTTTGGCAGGTGTAGGTCCAATGGGCCTGGGTGCGATTGATCTTGCAATTCATGCAGACAGAAAACCGTCACGGCTTGTTGTTACAGATATTGACAAGGCACGTCTTGAAAGGGCCGCGTCCCTTTATACCGTGGATGAAGCAAGAAAGAACGGAATTGAATTGATTTATGTAAATACCGCCGAAGTTGACGATCCGGTTAAATACCTGATTGGCCTGACTGACGGCGCGGGATATGATGATGTATTTGTTTTTGCACCTGTAAAACCCGTTGTGGAACAGGGAGACAAGATACTCGCAAAGGACGGATGCCTTAACTTCTTTGCCGGTCCAACAAATCCTAATTTCTCGGCAGAACTGAATTTCTATAACGTTCATTACAATTCAACCCATGTGGTAGGTACCAGTGGCGGAAATACCGAGGATATGATCGATTCATTGAATATGATGGCCCAGGGCAGAATCAATCCTGCTTCCATGATAACACACGTCGGCGGTTTGGACTGTGTTGTGGAAACCACACTGCACTTGCCTGAAATACCGGGAGGAAAGAAATTAATTTACACCAATATTTCAATGGAATTAACTGCCATTAGTGATTTTCGCAAAAAGGCAGAAACTAATCCCATGTTTGCAAAACTTGCTGATATAGTCGAAAAGAACAATGGTTTATGGTGTCTTGAGGCTGAAAGATATCTTTTGGAGAATGCAGAAAAAATATAAAAAAGTGAGGCGAATAATATGGCAACACCAGTTATTATGCCCAGGCAGGGCAATACAGTTGAAAGCTGCATTTTAACAGAATGGTTTGTAAAAAAGGGAGACAAGGTTAAGGAAGGCGATTTGCTTTTCTCGTATGAAACCGATAAGGCGGCTTTCGAGGAGGAATCCAAGGTTAATGGTACCATACTTGCCATTTTTTTCAACGAAGGCGATGACATTCCTGTTCTGACAAATGTCTGTGTGATAGGTGAAGAAGGCGAGGATATCACACCGTTTATTCCCGGAGGTTCGCAGGTACAGGCTTCAGAAGCACAGGAAAAGGTACAGGAACAGCCTGCGATAGAGGTTGCTCAGGAAGGGCAAAGCTCCCCCGAGGCCACTAAACCCCAGGCCGATGGTGACAGAATATTCATTTCCCCGCGGGCAAGAAACCTGGCTGACAAAATAGGTGCCGACATACGGTTTGCCGCTCCCACGGGCCCTGATGGAAGGATAATAGAGCGTGACATTCGAAAACTGCAGGAGGAAGGGAATCTTGTAACACCTGGAGCAAAAGAGGCATATTTGAACCTTGATAGGCCTTTACATGGTACCGGTGTGGGAGGACGGGTTACAACGGCAGATCTTAATCGTCCTGCTGAAGTTGCCTCATCCGTTTCTGAAGCGGATAAAGCACCTGCTGTCATGGAATATGAAGAAGTTAAGCTTACCAATATACGCAAGGTTATTGCAAAAGCCATGCATGAATCCCTGTCCCAGATGGCCCAGCTGACTTTGAACACTTCTTTTGATGCAACCGAGATAGTGGCTTTGCGACAGAAATTCAAAGCCAATGCTGAAAAAATGGGTATTGCCAATATCACTCTGAATGATATCCTGGTATATGCCGTTAGTCGTGTATTGCCGATGCATAAAGATTTAAACGCCCATTTCATGGGTGATTCGATAAGATATTTCAAAAATGTCCACATGGGTGTTGCAGTTGACACCGAGCGCGGATTAATGGTTCCGACGCTGTTTAATGCAAATCTTAAATCACTGAATCAAATAGCAATGGAAACAAAAGAGCTGGCGAAGGCATGCCAGAAGGGAACCATCAGTCCCGACAGCCTTAAGGGTGGAACATTTACCATCACAAACCTGGGAGCCCTGGGTATCGAATCCTTCACACCGGTTATCAACCCGCCGCAAACAGCCATACTGGGCGTAAATACGACAGAACAGAAGTTCAGGGAAAGAAATGGAGTTATAGAATCATATACTTCAATGTCGCTGTCGCTGACATTCGATCACAGGGCCGTGGACGGTGCGCCTGCGGCAAGGTTCCTGAAGGATTTGAGGGAAGCTCTTGAGAACTTCACGGTTTTACTTGCAAAATAGGTAAGGAAGTGATTTGTGTGATATATGATTTGATTGTAATAGGCGGAGGGCCTGGTGGCTATCTGGCGGCTGAACGTGCTGGCCAGGCAGGTTTATCGGTATTGCTTTTTGAAAAACGGGCTTTGGGCGGGGTTTGCCTGAATGAAGGATGCATTCCGTCAAAAGCACTTTTGAACTCGGCTAAAATAGCCGATCATGCAAAACATGGCAATAAATATGGAGTAATTGCCGAAAATGTATCAATTGATCACAAGGTTGTTGTAAACAGGAAGGACAAGGTTGTAAAAACTCTTGTTGCAGGTGTTTCGATGAAGATGAAAAAGAACAAGGTAACCGTGGTAAATAATGAAGCGGTTATCCGGGGAAGGTCGGCTGACGGGTTTGTTGTAAAGGCGGGAGATGATGAATACACAGGTAAAAGGCTTGTAATCGCGACAGGTTCTGTGCCCTCAATGCCGCCGATTCCAGGACTCCATGAAGGCTATAAAGACGGGTATGTGCTTACAAACAGGGAAATTCTTGATATTACAGAAATACCCGGAAAACTGGTGATCATCGGCGGAGGAGTCATCGGCCTCGAAATGGCTTCATATTTCAATTCAGCAGGAAGCCGGGTAACGGTTGTAGAAATGCTGGATCACATTGCAGGCCCCACCGACAGGGAGATCAGTACAATTCTTCTCAACAGCTACAAGAAAAAAGGCGTTGATTTCAGGCTTTCGGCTAAAGTTACCGAAATTACCGGCAGCGAAGTTGTTTTTGAAACAAAGGAAGGGCGGCAGTCGGTTCCTTTTGACAAGGTCCTTGTCAGTATTGGAAGAAGACCGTTTACTGAAGGGCTTGGCCTTGAGAATATCGGTGTTGAAACCGAACGCGGCAGAATCAAAACCGACGAGTACATGAAAACAAACATACCTGGCGTTTATGCAATCGGAGACGTAAACGGCGTTTCTATGCTTGCCCATACCGCGTATCGTGAAGCCGAGGTTTGCATAAGCAATATTCTTGGTAAACGGGACATAATGCGCTATAATGCCATCCCTTCTGTTATATATACAAATCCTGAAGTCGGAGGTGTTGGTGAAACAGAGGAATCGGCAAAGGAAAAGGGCCTTGACGTGGAAATCGTTAAGCTTCCTTTGACCTACAGCGGTCGCTATATTGCCGAAAACACCGAGATGGACGGAATTGTCAAGGTTATTATGGATAAAAGGTACAGGACTGTTCTTGGCGTTCATATGATTGGAAGCTATGCTTCGGAGATTATTTATGGAGCTGCAATGATGATCGAAAGTGAAATGAGGGTTGAGGACATCCGCCAGATAGTATTCCCTCATCCGACAGTGGGTGAAGTGTTGAAGGAAATCATGTGGGAATTTTAATTATATGCACAATTGGTTTATATATGGAAGGAGATAGATACAATGCCTAAGTCACAATTTATTGACCCCGCGGAAATACGGAAAAAGGGAAAGGTTACTTTTAAAGACATCCCGGTAAATCAATATGACAAGACCATCGAAGATGAAAAAGCAAACTTCACAACCGAAGATTTTCTCAGGATTTACAGGGATATGGCCATAATCCGTGAATTTGAGACAATGATGAACGAAATTAAAACAAAAGGGGAATATAACGGTGTACCATACAATCATCCTGGACCGGCCCACTTGTCCATAGGTCAGGAAGCAGCAGCTGTTGGACAGGCTTACCTTTTGGACGCAGATGATTATATTTTCGGTTCTCACAGAAGCCACGGCGAAATACTGGCTAAAGGCCTTTCGGCCATCCAGAAGCTTCCTGACGAAGAACTTATGAAAATAATGAAAGAATTCCGCAATGGATTGATTCTGAAGACAGTTGAACAGTACAGCAAAGCAGAAAACGTAAAGGAACTGGCTATAGATTTTCTTATTTACGGCGCAATGGCAGAAATATTCGCCCGTGAAACCGGATTCCAGGCTGGTCTTGGCGGTTCAATGCATGCATTTTTCACACCCTTCGGAATTTATCCGAATAATGCTATAGTAGGAGGTTCCGCAGATATTGCCGTTGGAGCGGCTCTGTATAAAAAGGTGAACCGGAAGAAAGGTATTGTCATTGCGAATATAGGTGACGGTGCCCTTGGCTGCGGTCCTGTCTGGGAAGCATTGAGCCTTGCTGCGATGGACCAGTACAAAAAGCTCTGGGAAGGGGAATACAAAGGAGGACTGCCGTTTATTCTTAATATATTCAACAACCATTATGGAATGGGTGGTCAGACAAGAGGAGAAACAATGGGTTATGACATACTTGCCCGTGTTGGTGCAGGTGTAAATCCCGAACAGATGCATGCTGAAAGGGTGGACGGTTACAATCCGCTGGCTGTTATTGATGCGATCCGCAGGAAGAAAAAGATACTTCTTGAAGACAAGGACGGACCGGTATTGCTGGACACTGTAACATACCGTTATTCAGGGCATTCACCGTCGGATGCCTCCAGCTACAGAACGAAAGAAGAAGTGGACGCCTGGATGGCGCATGATCCTCTTATTATGTTCAGAAAACAACTCGTTGATGCGTCAGTTGCAGCTGACACAACCTTTGACGGAATCCTCGAATATGCTAAGAACCTGATAACAAGAATACTGAAAACGGCAATCGATGACTCTGTATCTCCAAGAATGGATCTCAGGAAGGATCCCGATGCAATCGGCAGGTTGATGTTCTCGAACCAGAAGATCGAAAAGATGGAGGACAGGGAATGTGAAGTCCTGATGCCGAAGGAAGAAAATCCTCAATGGAAGAGGGTTCAACAAAAGGAACGTTTTGGTCTGGACAAGGATGGCAAGCCTGTCTCAAAGAACAAGGTATTCCAGCTCCGGGACGGACTGTTTGAAGCATTAATTGATAAATTCTACACAGATCCCACTTTGGTTGCGTATGGAGAAGAAAACAGGGACTGGGGCGGCGCTTTTGCAGTATACCGCGGTTTGACAGAGTCGCTCCCTTATCACAGGTTGTTCAACTCCCCGATTTCCGAAGGTGCAATTGTCGGTTCTGCAGTAGGTTATGCGCTTTGCGGCGGCCGTGCCGTTGTTGAACTGATGTATGCCGACTTCCTGGGCCGTGCAGGAGATGAAGTGTTCAACCAGCTTTCAAAGTGGCAGGCAATGAGTGCGGGCCAGCTGAAAATGCCTGTTGTTCTTCGTATTTCTGTTGGTTCGAAGTATGGAGCGCAGCATTCACAGGACTGGACATCGCTTGTTGCCCATATCCCGGGATTGAAATGCGTATTCCCGGCAACACCATATGATGCAAAGGGATTGTTAAACAGCGCGCTGGCAGGCACAGATCCGGTAGTATTCTTTGAAAGCCAGCGAATTTACGATATCGGTGAATTATTCCACAAGGAAGGAGTTCCTAAGGAATACTACGAGATTCCCATAGGAGAGCCCGACATTAAGAAGGAAGGAAAGGATATAACAATCCTGACTGTCGGAGCTACTCTTTACCGTGCGCTGGAAGCTGCAAAGATACTCGAGGAAAAATACGGCCTGTCTGCAGAAATCATTGATGCAAGAAGCATTGTTCCGTTTAATTATGAAAAGGTCATTGAGTCTGTTAAAAAGACAGGTCGCATACTGCTGACAAGTGATGCCTGTGAAAGGGGATCACATTTGAAGGATATGGCCCAGACCATCAGCGAACTTGCTTTCGATTACCTTGACGCTCCTCCGGTTGTGGTAGGCTCGAGAAACTGGATAACACCTGCTCACGAGCTTGAAGAATTCTTCTTCCCTCAGCCTGAGTGGATGATAGATGCAATACATGAAAAAATTCTCCCGTTGCCGGGACATGTACCAGCAACCAATTTCACAAAACAGGAAATGATAAGGATAAATAAACTTGGAGTTTGATAACAAGTTTTGAAAGGGGAATTTTCAATGAGTAACTGCAAAATGTTGGATGGAAAAGTGGCAATTGTCACCGGAGCAGCACAGGGCCTTGGTGAAGCATTGGCAAGAAGGCTTGACAAAGAAGGATGCAAGGTGGTTGTTGCGGATATAAATTATGAAAAGGCTAAGGAAGTTGCAGCTTCATTAACAGATGCGATACCTTTTGAGGTGGACGTTACAAATGAGGAACAGGTGGACGCCATGGTACAGACGGCGGTTGACAGGTATGGTACATTGGACATACTCGTTTCCAATGCCGCAATACTTATAGCAATGCCAACCACCGAGTTTCCCCTTGATAAATGGAAAAAGATGATGGATGTAAACATCAACGGGTATTTCCTGTGCGCCCGGGCTGCTGCAAGGGTAATGGCCCAGAACAGGAAAGGGACGATAATCCAGATTAACAGCAAGTCCGGAAAGAAAGGTTCTTACAAGAATGCGGCATATGCTGCTAGCAAATTCGCCGGGATAGGCCTGACACAAAGCCTGGCCCTTGAAATGGCCGAATACGGTGTCCGTGTTAATGCCATTTGCCCCGGAAACCTGCTGGATTCACCATTATGGGTAAACAGCCTTTACAAGCAGTATGCCAAAAACCAGGGAATTACAGAGGAAGAAGTAAGACAGAAATATTTGAACCAGGTTCCTCTAAAGCGCGGCTGCACTTACGATGATGTGGCAAATGTAATGGTATTTCTTGCATCGGATCAGGCAAGTTATATGACAGGCCAGGCAATAAACGTTACAGGCGGCCAGGAAATGAGATAGAAACCAGGTGGGGGAGATACCGGCACCGGTCGGGCGACAGGTTCAATCCCCCACTGAATTATTTCAGCGGATACATACGGAACGCGCAGAGAAAAAACTGATTATTGGAGGATTACCATGCACGAGCTGATTGACAAACTGAATCATCATGATAAGGATGCTCGAATTGAGGCATTAAAAGAACTGTACCAACTCTATTTAAGCGGTGATATCAGGAAAAACACTGTGGATTTCGAATATGTAAACAACCATATTCATACCACGTATTCATTCTCACCATACTCCCCTGCAAAGGCTTTATGGATGGCTTTCATTTCCGGCCTTGAAACCGCAGGCATCATGGATCATGACTCTGTCGGAGGTGTATTGGAGTTTATAGAGGCAGGAAAGGTTTTAAACATGGCCACAACCATCGGTATGGAAGTAAGGGTTGACATGTCCGGAACGAAGATTTCGGATAAACGCATCAACAATCCCGATCAAAAGGGAATTGCTTATGTGGCAATGCATGGCATTCCGCATACACAGCTTGACAAAGTAAGCCGTTTTATAAAGCCTTACCAGGAAGAACGCAACAAGCGGAACAAGGCCATGGTTGAAAATATAAACAGGATAATGTCCGAACATGGCATATGCCTGGATTTTGACAAGGATATCGTACCAATATCAATGGCTCATGACGGCGGAACAATAACCGAAAGGCACCTGCTGTATGCGCTTTCGCTGAAAATCCTTGCATCAACAGGAAAAGGCATAACAACCGTGAAGTTCCTTAAGGAGAAGCTACAGATACCTCTTTCTCAAAAGATCGAGTCCTATCTGTCGGATGAAAACAACATTTATTACGAATATGATTTGCTTGGCGTATTAAAAAGCCACCTCGTGGAAAAATTTTATATTCCTGCCACAACCGAATGTCCGCCTGTCGGGAAGTTTATTGAGCTGTGCAATGAAACCGGGGCGATACCGGCTTATGCATATCTTGGCGATGTTGGTGATTCGGTGACAGGGGACAAGAAAACACAGAAATTCGAAGACGATTATATAGAAATGTTATTTGACGAGTTGAAGAGACTTGGATTCAAAGCTGTCACCTATATGCCTTCAAGAAATACAAAAGAACAGCTTCGGAGAGTCAAGGCACTATGCGATGAATACGAAATGTTCCAGATAAGCGGTGAAGACATTAATACTCCAAGACAAAAATTTATATGTGAAGCCCTGAAGGATCCCGAGTTTAAAAATCTTACAGATGCCACATGGGCATTAATAGGGCATGAAACGGCGGCAACCGAGGATTTGGAGAAAGCCATGTTTTCAAAGGAATCGGATGAAATTTTTATGGATTTAAATGAGCGGATACAGTATTATAGAAATGTAGCAATCAAAATGTGGAGGAGGGAACAGGTGTGAGGCATGTTCTTGCATTTGACTACGGTGCCAGCAGTGGAAGGGCTATCCTGGGGAGTTTTGACGGGGATAAGCTTTTCCTGAAAGAAATCCATCGATTTTCAAATGATCCTGTGATGATTGGAGAGAGTCTGCATTGGGATATTTTAAGGCTCTATCACGAACTTAAGCAGGGTATATTAAAGGGTTGGAAAGAGACGGACGGAAAAATTGACAGCATAGGAATAGATACCTGGGGTGTGGATTTTGGTCTTCTGGACAAAAATGACGTTTTGCTGGGAAATCCATTCCATTACAGGGATTCCCGCACCGATGGAATGATTGAGGAAGCATTGAAAGTCGTCAGCCGTGAAAGAATATACAATGACACAGGTATTGCTTTTCAGAAATTCAACACGCTGTATCAGCTGCTTGCAATGGTGAAAAATAAATCTACATTGCTTGAAAATGCCGAGACTTTACTTTTCGTACCCGATTTGCTTACATTTTTCCTTACCGGCAGCAAGGCCTGTGAGTTTACCATAGCGTCAACCTCCCAAATGCTTCTTGCGGGCAGAGGAACATGGGCTTATGATTTACTTAATGAACTTGATATACCTGTACAGATTCTGCCCGAAATAATAGATCCGTGTACTTCGGTCGGAACGCTCAGGCAATCGGTGCAGGATGAACTGGGAGTTAAGGATATACCGGTTATAGCGGTTGCAAGTCACGATACTGCCTCAGCCGTTATTTCAGCACCGCTTGAAAACAACAATGATGCATATATCAGCAGTGGAACATGGTCACTGCTTGGAACCGAAAAAGAAAAGCCCGTTATTGGTGAAAAAACCCTGAAATTCAACTATACCAACGAGGGCGGCATTAACCGCACGGTACGCCTTCTGTCAAATATTATGGGACTGTGGGTATACCAGGAATGCCGCAGGGCATGGAGAAAGCAAGGCATTGAAATAAGCTACGATGAAATGGATGAGCTCGCGAATGCGGCAGAACCATTCCAGGCATTTATTGATGTGGATTATGAAACATTTTACAGTCCCGGCAATATGCCTGAAAAGGTTGTTGATTATTGCAGGAAAACAGGGCAGCAGGCGCCGTCGGACATGGGAAGCATTGTAAGGATAGTTATGGAAAGCCTTGCAATGAAATACAGGAGTGCTGTGGAGGGTCTCGAAGAGATAACCGGAAGCAAGGTTCCCGTTCTTCATATTGTAGGGGGCGGATGCAAGAACACAATGCTGAGCCAGTACACTGCCGATGTTCTTAACCGCCCGGTAACTGCAGGACCTGTGGAAGCTACTGCTATCGGCAATATCATGTCGCAGCTTATCGCATTGAAGGAGATTTATGATTTGAATGAAGCAAGAGAAGTTGTAAAACGTTCATTCCCGACAGAAGAGTATAAGCCTGAAAATGCTGATGCCTGGAATGAAGCTTATGGGATATACAAGGATATTATAAAGAAAATATAAATAGAATTTTTTTGGTATATGAAATTCAATTACCTGCAAAGTACGGTGAATATACCTGTGAATGACAGTTATTAAAAAGAGTAAACCTGATTTTTAATTATGATAATATGTAAGCAAGTAAGGAGGTTTATAAACATGGAAGTACAAAAGCCCGAAAACAGATTTATAGGGAGATTGCCAAAGATAGGAATAAGACCTGTAATTGACGGCAGAATGCGTGGAGTAAGAGAATCTCTTGAAGATCAAACCATGGGCATGGCAAAAGCATGCGCAAGGTTACTGGAAGAAAACGTCAGGTACCTGAACGGACAGCCTGTTGAGTGTGTTATTGCGGATACCACCATAGGAGGAGTTGCCGAGGCCGCTAAATGCGCCGACAAGTTCCAGAGGGAGGGAGTTGGCGTAACCATAACTGTAACACCATGCTGGTGCTATGGTTCAGAGACAATGGATATGGATCCCCATACAATAAAAGCAGTCTGGGGATTTAACGGAACAGAACGCCCCGGTGCGGTATACCTGGCTGCCGTGCTTGCCGCACATAATCAGAAAGGTTTGCCCGCATTTGGCATTTATGGCAGGGATGTGCAGGATGCAGGAGATCAAACCATTCCCGACGACGTTAAAGAGAAACTGTTGCGTTTTGCAAGAGCTGCACTTGCAGTTGCCACAATGAGGGGAAAATCATACCTGTCAATGGGTACTGTTTCAATGGGAATTGCAGGATCAATGGTAAACCCCGACTTTTTTGAAGATTACCTGGGCATGAGGGTTGAATATATAGACCTGACGGAATATATAAGAAGAATAGATGAAGGCATTTATGACAAGGAAGAGTTCGAGAAAGCCCTGAAGTGGGTTAAGGAAAACTGCAAGGAAGGGCCCGACAACAATCCTGTGGAATTGCGCAAGTCCAGGGAAAGGCTGGATGAAGAATGGGAATTCTGTGTTAAAATGGCCATGATTGCGAAAGACCTTATGGTTGGAAATCCGAAGCTGAAAGATCTTGGATTCGGTGAAGAAGCGAACGGGCATAATGCAATTCTTGCAGGTTTCCAGGGACAGCGTCAGTGGACCGATCATTTCCCGAACGCAGACTTCACCGAAGCAATTCTTAACAGTTCCTTTGACTGGACCGGAATTCGCCAGCCATACCTGTTGGCTACCGAGAATGACAGCCTGAACGGCGTAACGATGCTGTTTGGCCATTTATTGACGAATACCGCGCAGGTATTTGCAGATGTTCGCACATATTGGAGTCCTGAAGCCGTAAAACGCGTTACAGGCTATACTCCTGAAGGATATGGTGCAAATGGTTTCATTCACCTTATAAATTCGGGTTCTGCCGCGCTTGACGGTACAGGTGAGCAGACAAAAGACGGGCAGCCTGTGATGAAACCATGGTGGGAAATCACTCCCGAAGAAGCCAGGAAATGCCTGGACGCCACCAGGTGGCGCCCTGCCAACGTCGGTTACTTCAGGGGCGGCGGTTTCTCATCAAATTTCTTAAGCCGAGGCGGAATGCCGGTAACGCTGACCAGGTTAAATCTTGTGAAAGGCCTGGGACCTGTACTGCAAATTGCTGAAGGGTATACCATAGAATTACCTGACCATGTGCATGATGCATTGAATAAACGGACCGACCCTACCTGGCCGACAACTTGGTTTGCTCCAAGACTTACAGGCAAGGGTGCTTTCAAGGATGTTTATTCTGTTATGGCGAACTGGGGTGCAAACCATGGTGCATTCAGCTATGGTCATATAGGTGCCGATTTGATCACATTGGCGTCAATGCTGAGAATACCTGTATGCATGCATAACGTTGAAAGCGATAAAATATTCAGACCAAGCGCGTGGACCGCATTCGGAACCGAAGACCTTGAAGGGGCCGATTACAGGGCATGCAAAAACTTTGGTCCGTTATATGATAAATAAAAAAAATTGAAAAATTCCCCGGCTTCCCAAATTCCGGGGAGTTTAATTTTCTTCCCTGTATAGTTTCCTGTATTGCAAAGGAGTTACTTTTGAGATTTTTTTAAATACCCTGTAAAAATTCTGTACATTGTTGAATCCGCATTCATAATAAACGGTTATAATGTCCTTGTCGGTTTCTTTCAAAAGTTTTTGAGCTTCAATCACCCTGCGGTACTGGATATATTCCATTACCGTAAACCCGGTTTTTTGCTTGAACAGGTGGCATAAGTAATACTTGTTTGTATACAGGCTGATGCTTAATCCCGTAAGAGTAATAGGTTTCATAAAATTTTCATCTATATGCCTGATAACGCCCTGGATAAAAATGTCGCTTTCGGTGAGCACTTTGGAATTCTCTTCAAATTGCAGGAGTTTCATAAGTTTAATCAGGAGCAGTATCAGGTTTGACAATACCTGCGCCCTGGAAATTTCATCGCAGGGTTCATGACCGTAACCTGTTGCCCTGTGAATAGCTTCGAACAACGCTAAAATCTCGGCCCTGTCCTTCAGGTTCGGATGAGTTTTTTTGTTTTCCGCCGATGCCAGGTTGTCGAGAATTCCTTCCATGTTTAGTGCTTTAAGCACAGGCAGGACATAATCCCTCTTAAAATGGATTACATAACGGATATAATTGGGGGTTGTGTTGTACATTATATGATGGATGTCATATTCATTTATGAAAAACAGGTCCCAGTTTCTGATTTTATATTCATAATCCTTAATGAAAATCTGCAAATCGGCATTGATAAACAACGCAATTTCAAATGCGTCGTGATGGTGGTAAATTGATGATGTCTGATCGATTTTAGATTCGCTGTAACTTATCCTGAAATCCGGCAAACGGGTGTATTCCAATTTTTTACTCATACAATCCTCTTATATAAAGATTTGAACAAACCCATTTTAACATACATCAGCAATATATGTTAATATTTTTATATTTCAGCAATCGGTATTAAGACTTTAATAATGCGGTAAAGTAAAATATTAATATTAATACATGTTCTGTAAATAAGCCGATTTTATAAGCGAGGTGCTGCGATAAATGGGATGCAAGGTTGTAATTATAGGCGGCGGAAGCTATAACTGGACGCCTACCCTTGCAGGAGATTTATTTTCAAGGGAAGGTCTCCGCGGAAGCGAACTGGTCTTGGTTGACATAAACACTCCTGCCGCCGAAGTGATGAAAAAATATTGCGAAATGATGATACAAGCTTTGGGAACCGACTGGAAAGTCAGCGTGGAAGATTTGGATACGGCTTTGCAGGGTGCAACGGTTGTTTGCATATCAATATCCACCGGCGGCCTTAAAGCCATGGAGCTGGATTATCACATTCCTGAAAAATACGGAGTGTATCATACCGTAGGAGATAGCGTCGGACCGGGTGGTATTTCAAGAACATTGAGAAATGTTCCTGTTTTTCTTGATATAGCAAGGAAAATGGAAAAAATTTGTCCTGACGCATGGCTTGTGCATGTGACGAATCCGTTGTCACAGCTGACACGTGCTGTATGCATGGAAACGTCAATAAAATGTGTCGGACTGTGCCATAACTATGCGGGAACAATTGCTATGCTGGCAGATTACTTCGGAGTCGAAACCGATGAAGTTAATGCCCTGAGCGTAGGTGTAAACCACTTTACCTGGCTTAAAAACATCACTGTTAAAGGAAAACCTGTTGATAAAGAATTGTCTCTTGAAAGGTATGTCGAGTATTTCAATAAAAAGCACGGAATATTGGTGACAAATACCACCGATGATATTATTCAGAGGGAACTGGTCGGACATAACATGGAATATTATTTTAACTTTTACCTGTACGAACGGTTTGGATATTTTCCGGTGGGTTCATCAAACCATGTTGCTGAAAACCTGCCTTATTACTGTAATGACCTGGAGCTTATGAAAAAATACCATATAAGGCGGAAGGGAGTCCTGCCAAGGAGACAGATCCTTGTGGACAAAAAGATTAATGAGATACACGACATCCTGGACGGAAAAAAACCTCTCCCTGAAATAAAACCATCAAATGAAGCATTGTCAGTTATTGTTGAATCGCTGTATACAGGAAAACCGTCAAGCTGTATAGCTGCGATGCCTAACCAGGGACAGGTTTCAAACCTGCCCGACGATGTAATTGTGGAGACCTGGGTTCATGTTAATGGAAGCGGGATTTTCCCTGTAATGAGCGGAGAGATACCAGAGTATTTAATGGGTTATATGCAAACTGTGATTGACGAACAGGAAGCCACCGTTAAAGCAGCAATCACAGGGGACAGGAACCTTGTGGTCCGTGCAATGCATATATCTCCTGAACTTTTGAACAAGGAAGCTGCCGTGCAACTGACCGATGAACTGCTTAGCGCTCACCGTGATTACCTGCCCCAGTTTTTTAAGTAAAATTGATTGTGACTATACCAGGAATGGGGGAATATAAAAATGACAAGCATTGAAAGGGTGACCAGGCTTCTGAACAAAGAGCCTGTTGACCGGATCCCGATTTTTGATTTGCTTAGAAATGATGCGGCTATTGAATACTATTCGGGTGGCAGGTTGACTTATGAAAATGCCGAGGAGCTGGTATACAAAGCAGTGGGCAAAATAATTGATGCCACCAGGCCTTCGGTTAAATACCCTGTGCCCGAAAGTGAAACCGTTCTGCCCGACGGCCGAAAAGTCAAGCAGCTCCGCTGGACCACGTGGAACGATCCGGTACGTTTTGCAGACGCCGAAGAATATGAGAATTATCTGAGGAAAGAGCACATTGCTAAGGACACCGATTTCAGCAACCTGGAGGATAATGTACGGAAAATGATTGATAAATTCACCGCTCTTGGCGAGAAATTAGGTGATACTTATCTTTTCTGGAGTATCGGAGGAGTAGGTCTTGGATATCTGCATTCTGAAGTGGGACTGGACCAGTTTTCATATTTCCTTTATGACTGTCCCGAAGTAATATCCGAAGCGCTGGAGGCAAAAACCGAATCTGTAATAAGAAAAATAGAGACGATAAAAGAACTTTCAAAGGATTTGGCGATACAGCCCCGGGGATTGTTCATGGCGGAAGATATTGCGTTCAAGGGGACAACGATGTTTTCACCCGCGTATTTGCGCAAAGAATTCTTCCCAAGACTGAAAAGAGTTATTGATGCCTGTCATAAGGCCGGATGGAAGTTTATGTTCCACTCGGACGGCAATCTCATGGAAATACTTGATGATTTTGCTGAAGCAGGCGTGGATGTTTTAAACCCGATTGAAACCGCAGCAGGCATGGATATTAAGCTTATACACAAAAGGTATCCTGATTTGATAATGGCCGGAGGTATTGATACATCCACTCTGCTGCCTTTCGGCAAGCCTTCGGAAGTAAGGGACGCGGTAGTTAAAGCCATTGAAGATTCGGAAGGAAAGATTATGCTGGGCTCATCGTCCGAAATGCATGCAGATATTCCTTTGGAAAATGTAATAGCTTTATATGAAACCGTCCTGGATTATAAACTGTGAAAGTATGATTCGTATATTTGAATAGGGGTGATATTTTGAACAGCAAAGACAGATTAATGAATACATTATTATTCAAGCCGGTGGATCGAATCCCGCTTGTTGAATGGAATGTACGTAAGGCAACAATACGCGAATGGGTGAAGCAGGGATATCCCGAGGATGCCAACCAGAAATCCTTTTTCGACCTTGATCCGTTCTATCAGTATGTTCCTATTTTATTGGGCATGTATCCCGAGTTTGAAGAAAAAACACTTGAAGAAGACGATAAGTACAGGATTTGGCAGGATAATACGGGAGCGATCAGAAAGGATTTTGTACAAATCGAGAATCCGGGCTTTGTTACACGTTCCTGGCTGAAATTTCCTGTGGAAAACCGGGAAGATTTTATTGAAATGAAGAAACGGTACAACAGCGGCGAGCGCAGCCGGTATGTTGAAAACTGGCCATTAAGGGCTGATATCCTTGCAAAAGCCCCCATAGCTTCTCATCTTTCAGTGCCATTCCTGTTTTGGACCGTAAGGGACTGGATGGGTTTCGAAAACTTTTGCCTTGCTTTTTATGACATGCCCGAGTTGATCGATGAAATGTTTGAATTCCTTACAGACTTTTACATTGAAACATTAAAAAGAGGAATTAACGAACTGAAGATTGACATGGTGGAACTGAAGGAGGACATGGCGTATAAAAATGCGCCTATGATATCTCCTGAAATGTTCAGAAGATTCATGATGCCGCATTATAAAAGATTCATCAGCTTTTTAAGGGAAAATGGCGTCCGGTTTATCTATGTGGATTGCGACGGGTATCCCGGAGGGTTGATTCCATGCTGGATTGAGTGTGGAGTGGATGGAATGTCACCCTGTGAGATCGCGGCAGGTAACGATATGCTGAAACTGAGAAAGGAATATCCTGGATTTGCATTATTCGGAGGCATTGACAAAAGAGAACTGGCCAAGGGTAAGAAGGCTATCTATCACGAGGTAATGTCCAAGGTTCCGGCGCTTATAGAAAAGGGCGGTTATGTACCCCATGTTGATCATGCCGTTCCATTTGATGTTCCGTTGAGAAATTTCCTTTACTACAGGGATCTGTTAAGAAAAATTGCGTACGGCGAACCGGTTGGTGAACCGGCAAATGATGAATGATAAATCCGATAAAGAGTTTTAGCTATTTTTTTAACAAGTGATGCACCGGACAGAAGCCGATATATTCTGCTCCAGTGCCTGTTTATATTTCTGCTATGATAAGCTGCAGACTTTTTAACGCAAACATATTTCGATAATTCAACAGAACGGTCTTCATTAACATAATTTCAGCTTTATATATCCTGGTTGATAATGATAAGCACATTCTAAGAATTTACTTATAATTTGTTTTACTTTATAAAATTGTACGATTTACTAAAAAAGATATTGATTATATATTAAATTTAGGCGAATTAACTAAATCCAAACTCAAGTTCTTTTTTTCTATTAACCTTTCATTCCAACAGGGGGTAAATCGATAGAATGTTGTTATCAAATAAAAGCGCAAAAAAGCGAAAATCAAAAATCAGGGATATTGGCGGGAAAAAATTGTTTCTTATGACTTTGCCTTTTTTAATAATTATATTCATATTCGCTTATGTGCCGCTGTTTGGATGGAGTTTTGCATTTTTTGATTACAAGGCAGGCCATAAATTGTTCAATACGCCTTTCGTGGTGTTTAAGTATTTCATGGTACCCTTCAGCAATCCGATATTGCGTGCCGATATAGCCAGGGTATTGAGGAATACGCTGGCAATGAGCTTCCTGGGTATAGGAACCTCAATGTTTCCAATGTTTTTTGCAATCCTGCTTGCTGAAATCGGCTGCAAGCCTGGTTTGAATAATTCTCCTGCTTGCCGTGGTAATAGGCATGCAGTTGATTCAAAGTATCCTCGTAGGTTTTAAGAAGCATCATCCGTTCATAATTAACGGCATTAATGGATAATACCGTATATAAGGGTTACTATGCAAATAATACCTGTATTTAAAGGCATTAGTTTATTATAAAAACGATGGGTAAAATGTTTTTTTGCTTTCTCATGATATACGGCTGCCTTTCTGAAAAAAGTACTACGATAAACAGTTTTTTGCTTTAAATACCTGTACTGTTTGAGAGCCGCTTTAAAGTGCAGGAAAACATAATCCGGGTTAAATTTGTTGTACTATTAACCCCGCAGTATGCAAAGCAAAGATGCAGATAATGAAAATTTAATCAAAGCAGAAATATGAATCATTTTTTATCCGGCAGAAAAGTGCATCATTTTTCACCTAATTGGATCTTTCATTTTGCCGGACAGCTCTTCTATAATTGGGATGTACTGTTTTTTCTCCAAAAGTCTTGTCAGGGGGATATCCGATATGAAAATTATACAAGGCTCCATGCCTGGTAAAATGAGAGAAAAGAGCTCATCTCATTTTGTGAGACAAATTAAGAAAAGCAAATACTTATATTTGATATTCTTTATACCGTTATGTTATTACATAATTTTTCATTATTGGCCTATGTACGGTGTTATAATAGCCTTCAAGGATTATAACATAGTGAAGGGGATACTGGGCAGTCCCTGGGTTGGCTTTAAGCATTTTGAGAAATTCCTTGCAGATCCTTATTTCTGGAAACTGGTCAGAAATACCTTGCTTATAAATATATATGGATTGTTTTGGTCATTTCCGGCACCAATCGTTCTTGCCCTTTTATTGAACGAGCTTCCGGACAGAGGGTTTAAAAGATTTGTGCAAAGCGTAAGCTACCTTCCTCATTTTATATCAACAGTGGTAGTTTGCGGAATGATTGTGAATTTCCTTGCTTCCGACGGCATTGTCAATCAGATTCTTATGGCGCTTGGAAGGGAGCGAATTCAGTTTTTAATGCGCCCGGAATGGTTCAGAACCATATATATTGCTTCAGGAATATGGCAGAACGTAGGCTGGGGATCAATAGTTTACCTTGCTGCACTCTCAGGAATAGATGAAGAACTGTATGAAGCTGCCACAATTGACGGTGCAAACAGGTGGAAGCAGATGATTCACATTACTCTGCCGGGAATCAAACCAACTATTTCAATTATGCTGATTATGAATCTTGGCAGGCTGATGAACATCGGTTATGAAAAAATCATACTTCTTTATAACGGTTCCACCTATGAAACCGCGGATGTTATATCAACATATGTTTACAGGCGCGGCCTTTTGGGAAATGATTTCAGCTATGCAACGGCTGTCAGCTTGTTTCAAAGTGTTGTAGGACTGATACTCCTTTATACTTCAAACAAGATATCCAACAAGCTGAGTGAAACCGGATTGTGGTAAGGCGGGGAGACGATGGGAATGAGCAAAAACAGGAAAATCAAGGTATCTACGGGTTATAAAATTTTCAATATATTGAACTATACGCTTCTTTTGCTGCTGGTATTTGTTACCGTGTATCCAATGTATTATATTTTTATTGTATCAATCAGCAACGGAACGTTTGTCAGCAGGGGTGATATAAATTTTTTGCCCAGGGGCATCACGTTCAAAGCATATGAAACCGTATTCAAGAATTCGGATATATGGAGATCATATCTGAATACCATTATATATACTACGGTTGGTACGGCAATTAATATCGTGCTCTCGTCATTATGCGCTTATCCCCTGTCAAGGAAGGACTTCTACGGAAGGTCTGTTTTCACTTTCATTGTAGCATTTACAATGTTTATGAGCGGAGGTATGATTCCGTTATACCTTGTAGTGCTTAAACTTAAACTGATTGATACTATATGGGCCATTGTGCTTCCTCCGGCAATAAACACCTATAATATGATTATCATGCGCACTTTTTTCCAGGGTATTCCTGTTTCTTTGCAGGAATCTGCTTTCCTGGACGGAGCCAATGATTTGCAGATTCTCTGGAAGATTATTCTGCCGCTTTCAAAACCGATTATGGCAACCATGGTTCTGTTTTATGCCGTCCAGCATTGGAACAGCTTTTTCTCGGCACTAATATACCTGAACAGCAAATCAAAATACCCCGTCCAGATATTGCTGAGAAATATTGTTATTGCCGGAGAATTTGCAGATCAGCAGACCTCCATCGGAAATATTGAGACAAACTTCGCAGTTGTTGCAACAAATTATAAATATGCTGTCATTATCATCACTGTTATACCCATCTTAATGGTGTACCCGTTTTTACAGAAGCATTTTGCCAAAGGTGTAATGATAGGTGCACTGAAGGGGTAACGGCAGAAGATGATTAATATTATTGTACTTTCTTTTTATTCCATCAAAATAGGAGGGATTTGTATGAAAAAAACTTGTGTAAAAACTGCAGTATTAATCATGTGCCTGGCAATGACTTTCTCCTTGCTTGCTGGCTGTGCAAAACCTGCAACGGATAATGGCAGCAGCACGGGCAATCAGACTGCACCGGCACAGGCAGTTGACAACACAGCAGCAAGTTCAGGCAAAATTTCAGAAAAGGAACGCGTACTTAAGGTTATGTTTCCGGAACATCCAAACCAGCCGGTAAAGGATTTTGCACCGGCCCAGCAGGAAATCTTCAAAAAGACCAATATAAAACTGCAATTTGAAGTCGTACCAAGCAGTAACTACGATGACAAGAAAAAAATCCTGTTAGCTACAAACAATTTGCCGGACATAATCAGGATCAGCAAAAGTGATGTAAATGATTACGGAACTTCAGGAATCTTTTTGCCCCTGATGGATTATGTCAGGAACGACATGGTATATTTTAAGGAAAAGTGGGAAAGTATACCCGATCTTATAAAAGTTACGCTTGACGGTAAATTATACGGATTTCCGGTTATTGCAAGGAATGAAGCCAAAAACGGTTATGGCCCTGTAATTCGTGTCGACCTGCTGAAAAAACATAATCTGGAAACTCCGGATACTTTTGACGAATTGCTTGATGTACTTGCCAAGTTAAAAGAGATTTACCCGGATTCCATACCATGGTCAATGCGAAGCGGTACTGTTAAAAATATTCAAAAAATAGCTTATATGCTTGGTTCAGGCTATGGTGACGATGGAATCTACTATGATTATGATGTGGACGGCGGCCGTTATGTATTTGGTCCTGCAACGAAAGAATTCAAGAATGTTCTTTCTTATTTGAATAAAGCCTATAAGATGGGAGTCCTGGATCCGGATTATGCGGTATCTACAAAGCAGCAATGGGAAGAAAACCTTACCAGCGGAAAGTCATTCTTCTTCCTGGATAACAGTGGTTTTGGCCTGAATTATACCAATAATCTCCGTAAAACCGATCCCGAAGCTACATTCCAGATTATACCGATTCCAGCCAACCAGGATGGTGTAAGAAGAGCTGTATTTTATGCAACGGTATTTACAGGAGAAATGTATGCAATTAATGCGAAAATAAAGGATCCTGATACGGTTATTAAGTTTATTGACTGGATGTATTCAGAAGAAGGATCAAATATCACTAACTTCGGTGTTGAGGGTGAAACCTTCTATATTGATGAAAACGGCGAGCCGCAATTTATAGCTGATTATGTAAATAAGTTCAAGGATGCTCAGCCTTCACCATACTATGCCGTGTATTCCGATTTGGGAATAACAAAGCTTAACTTCTCATTGTGGGCTTGCAATACAATGACCCAGTTCCAGATTGAAAAGCTGACAGGCACATGGAGCGATCTTTACGATGAATACTGGACTATCGTGGGTAATGACAAGGCCTATGTAGAGCCTGTCATGGATCCGCCTCTTACAGCTGAAGAAGCAGAAAGAGTAAAAGACATACTTGCATCGTTGAACACAATGCTTGAACAGGAGTATGATAAATTTATTATAGGCGTTAAAGACATCAGCGAGTATGATGCTGTTATAGACAAGGCGATAGAAATGGGAGCACTGGAACTTGAACAGATTTATAACGATGCATTGGCACGCCTGCAGCAATAATTAAAAGAAGGGAAGCAAGGGGAAACACTCTTGCTTCCTGGATTTAAAATACTATATAATTGCATGGTATAAAGTCAGGTGTAACGGAGGAAGTAAATGAAAAACAAAATGATAAAAAATGGTGTATGGCCGACTATGCTGACACCGTTTACCAAATCGGGAAAAGTGGATTATTCAGGCCTTGAAAGACTTGTTGAATGGTATGTTGCAAACGGGGTTCAGGGGCTTTTTGCTGTTTGCCAGTCCAGCGAGATGTTTTATTTAACAACTGAAGAAAGGGTTGAAATAGCAAGGTTTGTTGTAAAAGCAGCTGCCGGCCGTGTGCAGGTTATTGCTTCAGGACATGTTTCGGATAATATTGATGATCAGGTTGACGAGCTTGAAAGAATAGCCGGTACGGGAGTTGACGCTGTTGTCCTGGTAAGCAACCGTTTGGCCGGGATGAACGAGAGCGATGATTTGTGGAAGAAAAATACCGAAATAATTCTCAATAGAGTAGATGCACCTTTGGGCATCTATGAATGCCCATATCCTTATAAAAGACTTATGAATCCGGATTTATTGCACTGGTGTGCAGCCACCGGACGATTTTACTTTTTAAAAGATACATGCTGCGATACGAGGCAGATTGAAGAAAAACTCAAAGCAGTGAAAGGGACTGATTTGAAAATATACAACGCAAATTCCGCCACGCTCCTGGAAACTTTGAAAATCGGAGTTGAAGGTTACAGCGGTGTGATGGCGAATTTTCATCCGGATTTGTATGTATGGCTTTGCAATAACTGGTCAACCCGGCCCGAAATTGCCGAAAAACTTCAGAGTGTACTTGGGCTTGCTTCGGTTATTGAGTATCAGTATTACCCTGTAAATGCAAAGTACCACTTGCAGCTGGAAGGTCTGGATATCAAACTTGAAAGCCGGGCAAAAAAGGCCGGGGAATTCTCTTATTCAAAGAAACTGGAAGTCAGGCAGCTGAAAGCTGTTGTTGATGAATGCAGGAAACTGCTGAATATTAAATGGAATTGAGGTTAATACAATGCAGCTTATAAAAAATCTACAGGAATTCATATTTGAAGAAGAAAGGCCGTTTAAGAGTTGCCATGCATCAACGGTCGTAAAACTTGATGACCGAAGTATTATCGCAGCCTGGTTCGGCGGTTCACGGGAAGGCGCAGATGACGTGGCCATCTGGCTCTCAAGAAAAAAGGGCGGGAGATGGAGCTATCCTGTCAAGGCGGCAGATATCGAAGGAATTCCGCACTGGAATCCGGTGCTGTATAAAAGAAAAGACGGGAGAATTATTCTTTATTACAAGGTTGGGCATAAAATACCTTCATGGTATACCATGTTCATATATTCCGATGACGGAGGGGAAACATGGAGCGAGCCAAGGGAACTGGTACCGGGCGATATAGGAGGGCGCGGCCCGGTAAAAAACAAACCTATTGTTTTGTCAGACGGTACGCTGGCTGCACCGGCATCACTGGAAGGAAAATACTGGGACGCATTTGTCGATTTGTCGTATGATGAAGGTGAAACATGGCAAAAGAGCAGTATGGTACCATATAATCATGATGAAACAATGCCCGGAAAGGGAATTATCCAGCCAACCCTTTGGGAGTCGGCCCCGGGACATGTTCACATGCTGTTAAGGAGTACTGCTGCAAGAATATTCAGGAGCGATTCATCCGATTTCGGTAAAACCTGGTGTCCTGCCTATCCGACATACCTGCCCAACAACAACAGCGGAATTGATCTGGATAAAGCCGAGGATGGAACACTTGTACTGGCGTATAACCCGGTGGGAATGTACAAAGGTCCGAGAACACCGTTGATACTGGGGATATCCGAAGATAACGGGGATACATGGAAACAGGGATATATCCTTGAAAAGTTCCCCGGCGAGTTTTCATATCCTGCCGTTGTAACAGATGGAAAAACAGTATATGTAACCTATACGTGGAACAGGGAAAGAATTGTATTCTGCGAGCTTGTATTAATTCCGTAGAAATTTCGGGAGGTTTCAATGGATAGAATAACTTCGCTTAAAAAGGCATTTGATAATCCGCCGGCAAAGTATCGTTCCGTACCTTTCTGGGCCTGGAATGACAAACTGGACCCGGACGAATTGAGGGCGCAGATAAGATCGATGAAAGAGCAGGGCATGGGCGGATTTTTCATGCATTCAAGGGAGGGTCTCGAAACAGTATACATGGGGCCTGAATGGATGGAATGCATCAAAGCCTCGGTTGACGAAGCGAAAAAATGCGGAATGTACGCATGGCTTTATGACGAGGACAGGTGGCCGTCAGGAACTGCGGGGGGCAAGGTTACTGCAGAAAGTGAAGAGTTCAGGGCCAAGGGGCTTACAATAGAAATATCAAGGGATGATTTTTCACCCGACCCATCGGTACAGGCGGTTTTTAAAGCGAAAGTGGACGGAATGGATATTCTTGATTGTGAACGGTTGGATATGTCCAGGCCGCAATCCCGGTCCGATCAGGATGTAATATTGATATTCCGCCTGGAAATCTCCGAAAAAAGTGAATGGTTTAACAATCAAAGCCCTCCGGACAATTTAAACCCAAAAACAGTGAGGCGTTTCATAGAGAAAACCTATGAAGCTTACAGGGAGCAGGTTGGTATTGAGTTTGGGAAAACCGTTCCCGGAATTTTTACCGACGAACCCGGATTGCATGACCGGACCTGCCGTTTTTCAGGCAATCCAGGGTGGCTTCCCTGGACGTATATTTTCCCGGAATTTTTTAAGGAAAGAAGAGGTTACGACATACTGGATTACGTGCCTTATATTTTTTTTAACGGCAAGTTCTCCGTAAAGACAAGGCATGATTACTGGAGGACTGTTACCGAGTTGTTCTCGGAATCATATACAAAGCAGTTATATGAATGGTGCGATAAAAACGGGCTGGCTTTTACCGGGCATTTCCTTTGGGAAAACAACCTGGGAATTGCCACAAGGGTTTGCGGAGCCATAATGCCTAATTACCGCTATCAGCATATTCCAGGGATTGACATGCTCAACAATCAAACCGGCGAATACATAACCGTAAAGCAATGTACAAGCGTTGCCAATCAGTACGGAAGGAAGCATGTTATTACCGAAACCTATGGCTGTACCGGATGGGATTTTGACTTCGAAGGACAAAAATGGATTGGTGATTTCCAGTTCGTGATGGGGGTAAATATCAGGTGCCAGCATTTGGCCCTTTATTCACTGAGGGGATGCAGGAAAAGGGATTATCCTCCTTCATTCAACTACAATACCACGTGGTGGAAATATAACAAGGTAATCGACGATTATTTTTCAAGACTTTCTGTTGTTTTAACCGAAGGAGAACCGGTAAGGGACATCCTGGTAATACACCCCTCGGCAACAGCATGGTGCATGCTGGGAACAAACCCGTACGGACTTCCCAAAAGGGGAAATGACAGGGATATGCCGCAGGTAAAGGAATACGGCGACAGGTTTAATCTCCTGTTAAAGTACTTGATGGGCTGCCATAATGATTTTGATCTGGGTGATGAACTTATCATGGAAGAAACCGGAAGTGTAAGGAATGGAAAACTGTATGTGAACAAAAAGGGTTATAAGCTTGTAATAATCCCTCCGGTTAAAACCTTGCTGGAAAGCACCGTTAATCTTCTGAAATCCTTTTTGAAAGAAGGCGGGAAAGTTATTGCACTGGAACCCGTACCTGCAATGATTTCAGGAGAACTTTCTGATGAAATTGATGGCATCTATTCTTCTGAAAACATGTTCATTGTTTCAGATTTTACCGGGCTTAAAAGCATGATAAGAAAATTAAACCCAAGTTTGGTTGACATCCGGGACGGGTTTGGGGAAGATATTCATTCCATCCTGTATATGCTGAGAGATGCCGGTGATTTTTGGGTTTTATTCACGGTTAATAATGACAGGGAAAAGGGATACAAAGCCTCGATAACATTACATTCTCCTGGAACCGTCCGGGAGTGGACGCCTCTGGACGGAAAAGCAAAAACACCCCGGTATACAGTTGTGAATGGGAAAACTGTCATTGACGCATATTTTGGTCCTGCGGACTCCCATTTATACATTATTAATAAATCTGTTGAAGAGCAACCGGACAACCGGGCAAAAACAACATATAAAATGCAAATCTCAGGTTTTTCAGGAACAAGCTGTTTGTTTACCAGGACAATGCCCAATTCTCTGGTACTTGACCGATGCCGCTGCCGCATAGAGGGAGAAGAATGGTCGGAGATAATGGATGTATGGGCAGCCCAGAAGGAGATACGCGAAAGACTTGGTATGCGCCAGGTTCATTTGAATGACAGTATTCCGCAAAGGTATACCTGGATTTATGAACCTCATCCTGGGGACGGGACAAAGGTTTTTTTCGAGTTTGCATTCGATGTAAAAGACCTTCCGAAAAACCGGTTGGAGCTTGTTGTTGAAAACCCCGGGTGGTTTGATATTTCACTTAATGGATTGGCTCAGAAGGCCGAACCGGCAGGCTGGTTCATCGACAAGGCATTGCGGAGAATCCCGTTATCAGGTGTTACAGAGGGAAAAAATACACTTTTGTTGAGCTGTGAATATAAAAATTTCATGGAAATTGAGGACTGCTATATAATTGGCGATTTTGCCCTTGATGCCGGCAGAGCCATAGTAAAGGAGCCCGATAAATTAACGATTGGGGATTGGACCCTGCAGGGCTATATGCACTACGCCGGAAGCATGGTTTATCATTTTGATTACTCATACAGTAAAGGAAAATTCCCCGGTACAGATAAGATTGTTCTTGAACTGGGTGATTTTTCCGCAGTTAATGTTGAAATCAGGATTAACGGGAAAACAACAGGTTTTGTGCCATGGAAGGCAGCATCGCAGGTTGATATAACCGACGCGGTTATTGAAGGTCGAAACCATGTTGAAATAGAAGTTATGGGAAGTCCCAGGAACTTTTTCGGTCCTTTCCATCAAACCATAAAGACAGACACTGTGAACAGTGGATCATTCAGGACACAACACAGTGAATATACGCCCGATTACATGATAAAACCATATGGTCTGTTTGAGCCTGTCAGAATATATTGTGTTGCTTTCAGAAGTTAGAATAACAGCAGGTGATTCGGGTGGTTTACCGATGTATAGCAGCATGCTTCGAAGCTATTCTGTGTTTCGGGTAATTATGGACGTGAAAATGAGCGGCCCCGGATAAATCTTACACCTGAACTGTTTAAGACTGAAAGTTTGTAGAATAGTGCGTGCTTTTCAGCCCGGGAAGGCAGAATACCCGTAGCAGGATCCGCAGACGGGCATTGTAAATCGGTCCTCTGAACAACAGCTATATTGATGTACCTGGAAAAATAAACCTGGGGCTGAACTTTGACTAATGAATGCTGACATGTTAGGATAAAGGCTGTAGTACTTTTACTTTCCAATCCTGTTGAATAATTGACAGGACAAAAGTCTGGTTTAAATAATATCCCTATAAAAATATTATGCAGGGTGATGAAAATACGGTTGTGGTCAATAAGTTTTCAGTAAGAACAAAAGATATTGGTTTGTTGTTTCATGGAGGAAGAAGCCTTTATTTCAAGCTGCTTTTATATTTCCTGCTGCTATTGATTCCTATCATAGTAATAGGACTGATTACATATATGAACTCGGCAAGCATGATTAAAGAGGATTTCCAGGAAAAGATAGCGATGAACCTGGAAGCAGCTTCGAACACGATAGATTTGTATATAAAGTCTGCCCAGGAAACAGGTGCCAATTTCTTTAAGGATGAATTTGTAAAGACATATCTTGTGCCCCGTTCAAAGCAGACTCCGACGATAAAATCCGGGATTTGGAGAATCCCTAAAATTATACAGAGAAATGAAAACATTGTCGGAGGATTTGCTGCGAGCATTTTTGCTTATGTTGACGAGCATGTTGTATATGTCGGCGCAGGAGTAAACGAATTTGATACCTTTTTTAACAGTATTCACAGCTACAGGGACTATGATGTGGACTTCTGGAGGAATAAATTAAAGTCCTCGAAATTTATTGAATTGCTTGCAAAAACCGATGTTTATGATAAAAACCTGGACGTGGTTAAACCCGTAATACCAATCGTTCTGCGTAATAATGCCGGCAGTTACGATACCATCATGGTCATTAATATCGATGTCAATGCCATTGAAGAAACCCTGAAAGGCAACAGTGTCTTCAACTCTACCGCCTTTTTGGTTGTAAATGACAGCAACCAGGTTATATATGACAGCGACGGTTTTTATAATCACCTGCAATACCTGTCAGGTAAGTCGGATAATGACAGAAGCAATGGTGAAATTCATCTGAACGGTGAAAACTATATTTATTCCTTATTGAAATCCGAGCTTTACGGATGGCGGTATTTCGCAATTACTCCGTCAGAGGAATTGTCAAACCTGACCAGCGGAATTTTGCAGATGACGGTCATCCTGTGCATTATCTTTTTATTAATAGGAATATGCTTGTCCTTCCTGTTCAGCTCAAATATTTATAATCCCATAAAAAACATAAAGGATACCATTGTTCAGAAAAAGGATTTACTGCAGATTGAAGACGGTGAAAAGGTTAAGATGAATGAACAGGATATGATTAGCTCATTCATCAGATCATTGGTTGATAACCAGCTGCAGTACAAGGAAAAATACGATATATATACGAACGAATATATAGAATATTCTCTGTTGCTGCTTTTGCGGGGGCATAAACTTGATGACAAGGAAATCCTGGAAAAAACCCTGTATGAAGAATTTGATTTTTCAAAAAAGGGTTATATTTGCTGCAGCATTCTTTTCGATTTTAAAGAGCATTTTTACAGCGAAATACAGGATACAGAACGTTTATATGTATTTGACGGGATTAAAAAGGTTTTGCAGGAAGTTTTGAGAGATTACATGCCTGTTTATATCATGGAATATGGCAGGAATATTTACCTGTGTATTGCCAACGTGGAAAATGAAGATAACGAAACAATAAAAAAAGGATTCAATCATATCCTGTCTTTATTCCGGCATGATGAAAAATACTGCGATATTTCGGTCGGAATCGGAAGGTTTTTTACCGACCTTAATGATCTTAGAATATCGTTTAACGAATCCATGACAGCAGTCAGCAAGAGGGATAAGGACAAGAATTTCCAGATCATACATGCGGAGCAAATATCAATGAGCGATAAAATGGTATATACATTTTATGACGAGCAAAAACTGTTAAACTGCTTGAAGTCGGGGGATGTTCGTAATACCGATGCGGTAGTTGACGAGATATTTGACAGGAATATCCAGATAGACGCATCCTATGACCATATACTTCTTCTTACTAGAGAACTGTACAAGCTTGGAATTCGTTTCATGGCCGAAAGGGGCCAGGACATAAGGAGCATGGGCTTAGCATCAATGGATTTTGATATTGACGGGAAGCAGCAATTTGGTGTTGCTGTTGATAACCATGAATTGAAAGAAAACATCAAAAAATTCTATCATCAGGTTATTGAATTGTCGGCTGTTCCGGTATCAAGGCAGGGCAGCATAGTTTCAATGATAACCCAGTATATAGAGGAGAATTATATGAAAGATCTGTGCCTTGAGCAGATTGCGGATGAGATGGGTGTTACAGCTAAATATGTTTCAAGGGTATTCAGGAATAATACCGGCATTCTGCTGACCGACTATATTAACGAGGTCAGAATCAATAAGGCTAAAGAGCTGTTGCGCGATACAAACATGAAGATCCAGGATATATGCACAAAAGTCGGCATTGAAAACAGGACCACTTTTTTGAGAGTATTCAAGAAAGTAGAGGGTGTTTCTCCAACTACATACAGGGATATATACAGAAAGAATGAACTTTAACCCGACTGACAAGTCCATATTTTACAAGTTCAAAGATCCTTTGACGGTGAAAGAACTATCTGTTATGATCTTTTTATTGATAGTTCAATTATTATTTTGCTTTTCTGTTTGCACTACAAGGAAATTTGGAGAAAAAACATGAAGAAATTTATCCTGTTTATAATAATACTGCTGTTAATACCAGCCTGCAAAAATAATGATACTTTAAATTCTGCAAGCGGCGAAAAAAAACCGGTTCACAATGAATCCGCGAATGAATCCGAAACGAATGATTCTGCAAAACCGGAAGAAAAAGAGCCCGAAGTTGCTCCCACAGGAATGATTAAAAACATTGACGGCGATGCTTCAGATTTGCCCGGAAATCCAGAAACCAACGCAGAATATACTGAAGATAACGAAGATATATATAGAACAGGCAAATATACAGGTCCTTTGGTTCGGGGTGTAACACCGGATATGCTCAAACCGTCATTTTGGATAAAGCTGTATAGCGGCTCTGATTCAGTTATTATGACTCATGAGGAAATTGACAAATACAATGAAGAGAATTTTAAAAGCCTTCCATATCTTAATGATTTCAAGACACTGCCCGAAAAAGTAAAAAGTGGGGAAGTGCTTGGCTGGATTAATAAATTAAGCACTATTCCAAAATCAGTGAGGTACGATGAAAAAGGAAAGGAATATCAGCAGAAGGAATATGAGCAGCTTGAAAGTAACCTGAATACCGGGGAAATCAGAGAGGTTGTAGATGTTAAATACGGACTTACGGTAATGCGGACCGAAATGCGTACCTGGCCTTCGGTCAAGGGTTCTTTTTCGAGCCCGTCAAACCGGCAGATTGACTACTTTACCGAAACTGCTGTTTATGCTGCCGAGCCTGTGCTTATATACCATACAAGTGCCGACGGCCAATGGTATTTTGCAGAGATATACAACTATAAAGGATGGATACCCGTAAAAGACGTTGCGTTATGCTCTGGCAGGGACCTGGTGAATTACCGTGCTTCACGGGATTTGCTTGTGGTTAAGTCTCCGGTGATGTTTACACCTGAATCGTGTGATGAAAGGGTATCCCGCCTGCAGCTTGACATGGGTGTAACACTTCCGGTTGTATCGGAAAGTAATTCCGGATATATTGTCAATTACCCGGTTGGTAATGGTAATGGGCTGGAGCTGGTTCAAATGAACATACCTTTTTCCGAAGATGTATCGGCGGGCTTTACAGATTATTCGGTGAAAAATGTGCTGATACAGGCGTTTAAATTCCTGGGTGAACCCTATGGATGGGGTGGAATGAACAATGCCAGGGATTGCTCTGCTTTTGTAGCCGATGTATACCGTTCTTTCGGCATTATTTTTCCAAGAAATTCGGATCAGCAGGAAAAAATGAAAGGTTATATATCCTTCAACGGCAAAAGCAGGGAAGAGCGCATTAAGATTCTTGATTCACTGAAGCCCGGGACTCCGTTGTATATGCCCGGGCATGCGATGATATACCTGGGCCGGTGGCAGGACAGGCATTATATTATACACGATGTTCCGACCGTTTACCGGAAAGAGAGTGATGGCAGGCTTACTGCTGTGAGGCTTGACCAGGTATCGGTAACACCCCTGGATGTATTGAACAGTAAAGGGCATGAATATATAATGCTTCTTACAACGGCAGTTGTATTGGATTGATTACTCCCGAAAAAGCTTGATTGTACAACAGTGAGGTGAAAATCAGGATGAACAAAAGATATTTGATTTATTCAATATTACTGTCCATTATGCTTGTTTTCAGCAGCTGCACAAAGTACGGCAAAACCGTTAATTATGATAAGAATGCTGAAAAACCTGCCGTTGGCATAAAAGACAATAACAGCTCATATCCTGAAAATGAGGGCGGGGTGGTCAGCCACACTCCTTCGGCGGATGAGAATGACAATAGTGAAACTGCAAGCAAAGATGAAGACCGTAATAATTCCGGGAACACTGTTGACGACAGTGGCTGTGAAACCGCAGGAAACAACGAAACCAAAGAGTCTCAGGATGCCGAAGAAAAGGAAATTCTGAAAATAAACGGCCTGGTACGTATCCGGGATATTGATCCTGATATTGTTGTTGACCTTAAATATGCCACCGAAAACAACTTCACAGGAAGGAAAATATATCCCAACGATGTTTGCGTATTACAGGAGGCAACCGCGCTTAAGCTTGCCAACGCAAACAGGGAATTTATGGAGATGGGATACAGGATCAAGGTATGGGATGCTTACAGGCCTGTGTATGTACAGAAAATATTCTGGGAAATCGTGCCCGATTCAAGGTATGTGGCAAACCCTTACAATGGCGGTTCAAAACACAATCGTGGCACCGCTGTTGATATAACCCTTGTGGATATGGAAGGAAATGAGCTGGAGATGCCGTCAGGATTTGATGATTTTACAGGCAAAGGTTCAAGGAATAGCAGCAATATGTCCGAGAATGCCAGGAAGAACATGGAACTGCTGACCGATGTGATGGTCAGAAACGGCTTTACAACTATCAGTTCCGAATGGTGGCATTTTAACGACAGCGATTCCGATAAATACGGTATTATTGATGTAAATCTTGATGAGTTCCTTCGAAATGATATTTCTGAAAGCAATCAGGATCAGAAGGCCTCTCTTTACTTGTCGGCCCTTGAGAATATGAAGGATGTAATCGGGGAATCGAGGCAGATTGTTTTTGTCAGCGCCGACAGCCTTGATACAAAAAGAGCGGAAGTCTATACATTTGAAAAAATCAACGGGCGGTGGAATGAAGTTTTTGAACCAATGAAAGCCGTAATTGGTTCAGCAGGGCTGTCATATGACAAAAAGGAGGGGGATAAAAAGTCACCTGTCGGGGCATTTCCTGTATACAGATGCTTTGGCAGGCAGGAAAACCCGGGAACCAGGCTAATTTACACAATATTTGAAAAGGGTGACTTCTGGGTTGACGATGCAAACTCGCTTTACTATAATACATACCAGAAAGGCCCTGCCGGAGGACGGTGGAATTCTGCCGAGGATTTATATTCAACAGGTGAGCCGTACAAGTATTTCATTGTTATAGAGTACAACACCGAAAACCCCGTTGCAGGGAAGGGTAGTGCAATATTTATGCACATCTGGAAGGGTGAAGACAGTTCAACCTCGGGATGCACCGCTGTTTCCGAGGAGAACCTGCTGAAGTTGATGAAGTGGCTTGATCCTTCAATGAACCCAATGGTACTTCAGTTTCCTGTTCAAGAAATTCAGAAGATTGCAAGGCAATGATAATATGCTTATTTTAAAAAGACCGATTGAGCCGACAATGCCTGGACACTTTTAAACATCTGGATTAGCTGTTCGCCATTAATACATTTAATGACATTCATATGGCAGTATCTCTTTGTACTTTCTTTAAAATCTCCCAAGGTTATTATCATGCCACGGTATATATTGTTATCCCTCATATGCTTGGTGAGTTTTTTTGCCTGTTCTATTTCCATCAGGTTATGGTAGTTTTCCTTCCGTGCAATTACATAATAAATGTTGTCAAGAATGATGCCGGTTCCGCCCTCCCCGAAATGGTCGGACATCTGCACTTTGTAACCTTGTCGCCTGAAAACTTCTGCAATGGCATATTCAAAGTCTTTCAGCCTTAAAAATAAAAGATCATCCCTGCATTTTATACTGTCTACCAAAAGGCTTATCTTTACAAGGTAGCAAACATGGATTATCCGGCTTGCCACTTCATATACGATAAATGCAAACAGGAATAGTAAAAAATATATAATTAACATAAAATCACCGATTATAGCATATGCTATTCAAATATCATTATACAGGTAATTTATTACTGGAAAAAATGATTCCCGGTAATAATTTTTTTAAAAAAAATTAATATTAATGAAACTTTTTTTACTTTCAATACGTCATATAAAGAGTAGCTTGTTTATTATTTCACAAAAATGGTGTAAAATAACACCGGAGGGTTTACCAAATTATTCAAATATTGTATTAACATTTAGCATAATATGATATAATGCAACAAGGGGTCACGGAAGGAGAGGTCATGGAAAACATTATTACTATTAAAGATTTGAAAAAGGTTTATCGTATGGGGCAGGAAAAGGTATATGCCCTTAACGGTATTGACCTTGAAATCAAAAAAGGCGAAATCTGCTGCCTTTTTGGTACTTCAGGATCGGGTAAGTCCACTCTTCTTAACATGGTGGCGGGTTTGGAAAAACCCACAAGGGGAAGCGTGGTAATCAAAGGCATCCATGTAGAAAATCTGAACGAAAAGGAACTGGCAAAATTCAGGCAGAAATACATAGGGTTTATTTTCCAGTCATATAACCTTCTGCCGAATCTAACCGCCCTTGAAAACGTAACCCTTCCACTGATGTTTAAAGGGTATTCAAAAAAAGTCAGGAATAAGGAAGCAATGAAAATGCTGAAAGCGGTGGGGCTTGAAAACAGAATAAACCACAAGCCCAACCAGATGAGCGGCGGACAGCAGCAGAGGGTCAGTATAGCCCGTGCTTTCGTGGAAAAACCCGAAATCATACTGGCCGACGAGCCGACAGGAAACCTGGATTCCAAAACCACCATTGAAATTATGGACTTGATAGCCGAAATGGCTAAGAAATATGGTCAGACAATTCTTCTTGTCTCCCATGATACCGAAGCGTCTTCATATGCTGACAGGATCGTACATATCAGGGACGGTAAGATTGAAAAAATTGATGTAAAAGATAAGTACATTAAAAAATTTGGTTTGAAGGAGTGTGCTTCTAATGCGTAACAGGCAAATAAGTGCTTTATTGATGATTTTTGTTATGATTGTATCAATAGTGTTCAGCAGCAATACAGCTTTTGCTGCAGGTGAAGATGTTGTGCTCAGTGATTACAAGGCAAATGATGGAAGAGACATTTACCAGGGGAGAAGCTTTCCATTAAATGTAACAATTAAAAATAATGGTTCGGACGATATTTCCGAAGTAAGTGTATCAATTCAAAATAATAAATCATTTTATCAGATAGAAAATGCTGAGGTCAGTAAAATTGCGAAAAACGACCAGGCTAATTTGGAATTAACAATACTTTATATGGGTGGTGCCGACACTAACCTGACAATTAAAATAAGCTATAAAGATGCGGCCAATCAAAGGCAAAGTGTTCCATATCCTATAACAATAGACAATATTGTACCAGAAGATCAAACAGGTGGTGGCAATGGTGGCGGAGGCGGCGGTGGCAGCCCTGTAGACAAAAGTGATTTTAAACCGGTTCTGGAAGTTAGCTCAGATTCCATACCCGAAGGAAAAGCCGGGAGGACAATCAGTATTCCGCTGACAATATCCAATATATCAAAATACGAGGCCAGAGAAATCAGAATTACACCCTCTCTGCCCGAGAATGTTTTTGTCATTGATCAGTTGACGGTATATAAAACTATAGAAAAAATTAGTGCCGGAAAATCATCCAATATTGAATTTAAGTTCGAGATCGACAAGAATGCTAAAGCCGGTACATACAAGGTGCCATTGGAAATTAAGTATAAAAATGTTTACGGCGTGGATTTTTCTGATTCAAAAGATATTTATATAAAGATTATCAACGAGAATTTACCTCCACAGTTGGTGGTCAGGGAAGCAAAAACCAATCCCGCTGTGATAAAACCAGGTGAAATTTTTATGTTGACCTTTGATCTTTGGAATATGGGAACACTTGGGGCCAAAAATGTGACAGTGGATTTGGTTCCCGGTGATAACTTTTATGCACTGGACAGTGTTACCAAGAAATACCTTATGGAATTCAAAGGTTTGAACAACAGCGAGATATCATACAGGTTAAAGGCAAAGGATAAACTGGAATCAGGTACATATGTAATAAAGGTGAAGTTGGATCATGATGACGAAAGCGGAGTTGAGTATCCGATTAATGTTATAGTGGAAGGGGATGACGAACAGGGAATTGACATTATCACCGAGAATGTCAAAACTCCCCAGCAGGCTGTTTTAACCGAACAACCTTTCACCGTGTCATTCGACATCAGGAATATAGGTTCAACAGAAGCCAGGGATGTAAAGATTACCGTGGATTCCGGTGACAAGATACTGCCGCGGTCCCTGAATGTGCTAACTGTAAACAGCCTTAAGCCCGGTGAAACAGTCCCTGTATCCTTCAGCTTTATTGCATCGGAGGACTGTGAAAGCAGAACTTACCCGATCAAGGCAATAATTGAATATAAAAACGGTCAGGAACAGGTTAAAAAGGAGCAGTACGTAGGAGTTCCCATACAAGGTGATGACAGCGGAAAAGGTGATGCGGACATTATCACCGAAAACATAAAAACTCCTCAGCAGGCTGTTTTAACCGAACAACTTTTCACCGTATCATTTGACATCAGGAACATAGGATCAACTGAAGCCAGGGATGTAAAGATTACCGTGGACTCGGGTGACAAGATACTGCCGCAGTCGCTGAATGTGATTACGATAAGCGGTTTGAAGCCTGATGAAGCCGTTCCGGTATCCTTCAGCTTCATTGCATCAAAGGATTGTGAAAGCAAATCATACCCGATTAAGGCTGTAATTGAATATAAAAACGGTGATGAGCAGGTCAAAAAGGAACAATACATGGGGATCCTGATTGAATCCGAAGCGGGAAAGACAACACTGAATACCGTTCCGAAGATAATTATTTCGGAATACTCTTCAGATCCCGGTGTGGTTAAAGCAGGTGAAAACTTTACCCTTAACATGACGTTTTTAAATACCAGCAAGCTGAAAGCCGTTCAGAACATGAAGATAACGCTTGTAGTGGATGAAAAAAGCGAAGAGACCGGAGGAAGTGTTTTTACCCCGGTACAGTCAAGCAATACTTTCTATATCGACAAGCTTGAGCCCGGAGAAACGTCCGAGAAGCAGCTGGTGATGTATACCATTCCTGACGCAAAGGCAAAAACTTATGTCGTAACGGCAATATTTGAGTATGAGTATGAGGAAAACGACCAGCTTAAAACAAATAAAATGGAAGATGTTTTTGGAATTCCTGTTATTCAGCCGGCAAAACTTGAGGTTACCGAAGTAATTGTTTCGGAGCCTGCTTATGTCGGGGAACCTGTATACATTTCTTCCGAATTTTACAATATGGGAAGAGTCAAGCTTTCAAACCTTATGATAAAGGTTGAGGGAGATTTTGACACCAGGGAGTCCAATTACTTTGTCGGCAATTTTGACATAGGGTCCGGTGATTATTACGAAGCCAGCATTACACCGCTGAATCCCGGAGAGACAAAAGGAAAGGTTGTTTATACCTTTGAAGATGCCGCTGGGGAAGAACACAGGATTGAAAAAGAATTCACCGTCAATGCGATGGAAGCAGCACCGGTTATAAATCCGTTCCCGGGCGATGTTTATCCAGGTGACTGGCAAAACCCGAATATGCCGGGGATGAAAACCTCCAAGTTCCCGCTTATTCCTGTTATTATCGGTGGTGTAGTTTTAGTTGGGGTTATAGCTCTTGTTATCGTTCTTAAAAAGCGCAAGAAAAGGAAAGAGATGATGCTGGATGAAGATATTTGATGTAATCAGAATGGCTTTCAGAAATTTATTCCGAAGCAAGGTCAGGACAATTTTAACGGTATTGGGCATCGTAATAGGCACAACAGCCATTATTATCATGCTTTCCCTCGGTATTGCGATTAATACTGCCTATAAAGAACAAATGAGCAGGATGGGCGATATGAACGTAATCACCGTATACCCCAATTATGAAAAAATTAATACAAGCAGGAGCAGAAGGGGTGAATGGGTTGAGCCCACCATATCCCAGGAAGAGTTGAACCAGGTTGCCAAAATACCTAATGTTGAAGCAGTAACACCTTTTTATGAGACCACTGTTAAAATGGAAATCGGAAAGTACCTGGGTTATGTAAGTATTGTTGGCTTACAGCCCGAAGCCATGGAAGCACTTAACTATAAGGTAAGTGAAGGCAGGCTGCTGGCTCCCGGTGATACAAACCAGATTGTCTTCGGATTTGATTTGAAGCAGCAGTTTTACAACCCTAAAAGCAGGAACAGCATGCGCTGGTGGTATGGTTATTCTGACGAGGAAAAGGATTTTAATTTCCTTGAGGATAAAATAAAGATGACCTTTGACCTTTCCTATGGTGAGAGATATCCAGGAAGCTCCCAGAGAAAGCCGAAACTCTACAAGGTTGAAGGTGTGGGTATTCTTGAAGAGGGCAACTGGGAAACCGCCTACAGGGCGTTCATGAATATTGATGAGCTTTTAAAGCTCCAGGAGGACTACAACAAAAAGAATAATCCCGACACGGGCAATAATCGCAGCAAAAAGAAAGATACAGAGGTTGGATACCAGCAGGCAAAAGTCAAAGTAAATGAAATAAAAAACGTATTGGATGTTCAGGCACAGATAAGGGAATTGGGACTTAATGCATACAGTATGGCGGAATCGCTGGAACAGGCAAATAAAACACAGGCAGTAATGCAGGGAGTGTTGGGCGGAATTGGAGCCATTTCGCTTCTTGTAGCCGCCATCGGTATTGCCAATACGATGATTATGGCCATATATGAAAGGACTAAAGAAATAGGAATCATGAAAGTAATAGGAGCAAGGCTCAAGGATATCAGGCGCTTATTCCTGTATGAATCATCCATGATAGGTTTCATCGGAGGAGTCATTGGTGTGGGTTTCAGCTTCGGTGTTTCGTATTTCCTTAATACGGTAGGTGCAAGGTTTTTAGCAGACAGCATAGGAACGGGCGGTTCGAAACTGTCAATAATACCTGTCTGGCTTGCTGTTTTAGGGATGGCATTCAGTGCCTTTATCGGACTGATTTCGGGATTCCTGCCTGCAAGGAAGGCAACGAAACTGAGCGCCCTTTCAGCCATTCATACCGAATAATTCATATATCGCGGGAAAAACTGCGGATTGGATATAACTGAACTGTATTGTTATTTTTAAGGGTTTATTTCTTTGGCTTTAAAAGAAATAAACCCTGAATTTTATCCACATTAGTATATATGTTATCGTAAGTACTTTTTCAGATATAATCCTGTATAAGACACGGGGTTTTCGGCTATTTCCTCGGGAGTTCCGCATGCAACAACTGTTCCTCCCATGTCTCCGCCTTCGGGACCCATATCTATGATATAATCAGCGGATTTTATGACATCCATGTTATGCTCGATTACCACCACCGTGTTTCCCTCGGCCACAAGTTTCTGAAGTATTTCTATCAACTTATGCACATCGGCAAAGTGCAAACCTGTCGTCGGTTCATCCAGGATATAGATTGTTTTGCCCGTGCTTTTTCTGCTAAGCTCAGCCGCAAGTTTAATTCTCTGTGCCTCGCCGCCTGATAAAGTTGTTGAGGGTTGTCCCAGCTTGATATAGGACAGGCCTACATCATATAGAGTCTGTATTTTACGGCTGATGGCATGGAAGTTTTCAAAAAATTTCAAGGCTTCCTCCACGGTCATTTCCAAAACATCATAAATATTCTTCCCTTTATATTTTACCTCCAGGGTTTCACGATTGTACCGTTTTCCATTGCAAACTTCACAGGGAACGTAAACATCGGGCAGAAAATGCATTTCAACTTTTATCGTTCCGTCTCCGCCGCATGCTTCGCAGCGGCCTCCGCTTACATTAAAGCTGAACCTGCCCTTGCTGTATCCCCTGGCCTTTGCATCGGGTGTGGAAGCAAACAGGTCTCTTATCAGGTCAAACACTCCGATATAAGTTGCCGGGTTTGACCTTGGAGTTCTTCCGATCGGGCTTTGATCAATATTTATTATTTTGTCCAGGTTTTCGATTCCTTCAATTCTGTCATGTTTACCGGCAATTGTTCTGGCACGGTTTAACTTTCTTGCAAGGGCTTTATATAAAACTTCATTTACAAGAGAGCTTTTGCCCGAGCCCGAAACACCCGTTACACAAACAAACACACCCAACGGGAAAGTAACATTGATGCTTTTTAAATTGTTTTCCTGCGCACCGTATACCGTTAAAAACTTATCGGAGGTTCTCCTGGTTTCGGGTACAGGAATTGACAATTTACCGCTTAAATAGGCTCCTGTTATGGATTCGGGATTGTTTACAATGTCATCCAAAGTTCCGCACGCAACCACATTGCCGCCGTGTTCCCCTGCGCCCGGTCCGATATCTATAATGTAATCGGCGGCGCGGATTGTGTCTTCGTCATGCTCCACCACCAAAACGGTGTTTCCAAGATCCCTGAGGTTACATAATGCCCTGATCAGCTTGTCATTGTCCCTCTGGTGAAGACCAATGCTTGGTTCGTCAAGGATATAATCAACCCCTACAAGACCTGAGCCAATCTGCGTGGCCAGGCGGATACGCTGGTGTTCACCGCCCGATAATGTGCCCGCAGCCCTGGACAGTGTGAGATAATCCAGGCCGACATCCAGAAGAAAACCCACCCTTGTTTTTATTTCTTTTAGGATGTGTTTTGCAATGGTCAGTTGAAAATCGGTAAGCTGAATTTGGTCAATAAAAGCGTGTAGATCTTTGACCGACATATCGGTCATTTCAAAGATGTTTTTGCCGGCAACGGTAACAGACAGAGATTCTTTTTTTAACCGCTGGCCTTTACACAGCGGGCACGGGGTAATGCGCATGAATTCTTCGAAATCGGCCTTGTATTTATCCGACGATTCCCTGTAATGGCGTTCAACGCTTTCAAATATCCCTTTGAATACCACATCATGTTCACTGCCGCCATACCTGCCCTGGTAATATACCTTAACTGGCTTGTTTGTTCCATACATCAACAGGTCGTGTATTTCTTTCGGATAGGATTCAAAGGGCACGCTCAGCGAGAAATTGAATTCTTCTGCAAGGGCTTCAAGTATTGCCCTGGTCCAGCTTCCCTTATCCTTGCTGGACTGCCAGCCGTAAACGGCAATTGCTCCTTCGTCGATGCTGAGGCTTTTGTCAGGAATCATCAGGTCTTCGTCAAATTCCATCTTATAACCGATGCCATAGCATTCCGGGCAGGCTCCAAACGGGTTGTTAAAGGAAAAACTCCTGGGTTCAATTTCAGCAATGCTTATTCCGCAATCAGGACAGGCGAAATTCTGGCTGAATGTAAATATCTCCCCGTTTACCACGCTTACCATCAGAATTCCGTCTGTAAGCCTGAAAACGCTTTCAATCGAGTCCGTCAGGCGTGATTCGATCCCCGGACGAACAATCAACCGGTCAACGACAATCTCTATATTATGCTTTATATTCTTGTCAAGGTTTATTTCTTCGGACAGATCATACTGAATACCGTCCACAATTACACGCACGTACCCGTTCCTTTTTGCCTGTTCGAAAACTTTTTCATGGCGGCCCTTCCTGCCTCTTACAACAGGAGCAAGAAGCAGAATCCTGCTGCCTTCGGGAAGCTCCATAATCTGCTCTGTTATCTGATCAACCGACTGCCTTTTAATTTCCCTCCCGCATTCGGGACAATGGGGCGTGCCTATCCTGGCATACAGCAGCCGGAGATAATCGTATATTTCGGTAACGGTCCCGACCGTGGAACGCGGGTTGTGGCTTGTTGATTTCTGTGAAATGGAAATTGCCGGTGAAATCCCCTCAATGCTGATTACGTCGGGTTTTTTCATATTACCGATGAACTGTCTTGCATATGAGGACAGAGATTCCATGTACCGTCTCTGCCCGTCGGCATATATTGTGTCGAAGGCAAGGGATGATTTGCCAGAACCGCTGAGGCCGGTTAAAACAACCAATTTATTTTTCGGAATGTCAATGTCTATATTCTTCAGGTTATGTTCAGAAGCGCCCTTTATCCGTATATATGTTGAATCTTTCATTGGTATCTCCTTTCAGTTTAAAGTTACTATCCCGGGGTAACAGTTTACAATGTCCATCAGCGGGTCCTGCTTCAAGGTTATAATCAAATGCTACCAGAGCATTTGATTATATGCATGGCGTATTTTGCAAGCAGAAACGCTTGTTGCAACATAAAACGCATATGGAATGCGCTGACGCGGTTGCGTTTTGGTACGCAATTTGCGCAAGCGCCCATTGAATTGATTCCTGAGCAACAAAGCACCTGCTGAAACACACGCTCCACAATGTAAATTAAACTTGACGTTGCGGTCTGCATATCCAGGTTCGTTCAGTTCCACGCCCTTAATTTACCGGAATGCAGCGTGGATTTGAGGTGTGCTGCTCCGTGTCAAATCACCTGAATCACCCGCTGTTATGCTAACCTCTGAACAGTAACAGTTTGCATTTCAGTGCTATAGTTTTAATTCATGAAGATGCTTTTTCACTAAGTAGTATAATATAACAAATTAAATAAATTGCAAGATTTATAGGGCATTTAATTGATGAAAATAATTAACAGGGGAGCAAACAATGGTATAATGAAAGAAAAGCATCCGGATAATGAGTTTACGCTAACTGATAGCTTCTGCAAATGAACTGAGAGGAGGGGATTATAATGAAAGCAGTATATTTGGAGGAGAAAAAAAGGATTGTAGTTAAGGATGTACCAAAACCAGTACCCGGAACGGGAGAAGTACTTGTAAAGGTTGATGCATGCGGCATCTGCGGTTCGGATGTGCACTACTGGCAGCATGGGAGAATAGGTGATTTTGTTGTGAAAGAACCGATGGTACTCGGACATGAGGCTGCAGGGACGGTAGCAGCTGTAGGGGATGGCGTTGACAATGTCAAGGTTGGGGATATTGTTGCGCTGGAACCCGGAATAACCTGCATGAAGTGTGACAAATGCCGTAGCGGTTTATATAACTTGTGTCCGGAAGTGCAATTTTTTGCGACACCACCTGTGGATGGAGCAATGAAAGAATTTGTTGTTCATCCTGCAGAACTGGCCCATCCCGTTCCTGCCGGTTTATCAGCTCAAGTTGCTTCCCTGGCAGAACCCTTTTCCGTTGGTGTACATGCTATACGTCTTGCCGGGTTCCAGACCGGCCAGAAGGCATTGGTACTGGGGGCCGGAATTATTGGTATCTGCGTTATGATTGCGGCTTTTGAAGCAGGAGCGTCTGAAGTTGCAATAGCGGATATTCAGGATATTCGTCTAAAACGTGCAAAGGACCTGGGAGCTACTGAAGTCATTAACAGTAAAGACAGTAAGCTGAAATCCCAATACTATGATGCGGTTTTTGAATGTACCGGTGCACCTGAATGCGCAGTAAATGCGATTAAGGCAACTCGTTCGGGTGGAAATATTGTTTTAATTGGTATGGGAGCAAACGATATGACTCAAGTCCCGTTATTGGAGGTTGTATGCCGGGAGATTAGTATCCATGGTTCTTTCAGGTACAGAAATACATATCCGGTTGCATTGAATATTATCGCTAAACACAAAGAGTTGTTTTCAAAGCTGATTACTCATAATTATACCATCGATGAAGCTGAAAAAGCTTTTCAGACAGCGTTACAAGATCCATCGGCATGCAAGGTAATGGTAAACATTTAGGATGGAGTTTCATTTTCTGCATAAGTTAAATGCATGAGTTACTGGAAATGCTCAGCTGATAATTCAGCTGGGCATTTAATAACTGCTTTATTATTGAAATTATACTTGTATTCATCAGGCTTTTTACTTGCTTTAAATGCCTGTTTTTTTTTCCTGCGGCCGGATATTTTTGTGAAATAAAGTGTTTCAAACGTCTAATTCACGTGTTTATTGGATTTTATGAAATAGAAAATCATGTAAACAAAAAGCTTTAATTTTATATAACTTGTCTGGGGGTAAAATAAAACGTATAATTAAATAGATATGTTGAATCTGAAGTTGAATACGTGGATATAAGCAATAAATTAAAATATAAGGAAGGGTATTAGCATAAATGTCAGAAAGGAAACCAGTACAGAGAAACGAGGAACTCATACAGAAACAGTATGTTTATATTGACAAGGTAAAGGAAATTAACAGTGAAATAGCAAATACCGAGGGACGCCAGCCCACATATGAAGTAAGAGTTTTCGGGTGCCAGATGAATGAACTTGAATCAGAGCAGCTTGCAGGCATGCTGGAAGAAATGGGATATATGAAAGCTTCACCCGGAGAACAGGCCGATGTTATTGTTTTTGATACATGCTGCGTTCGTGAGAATGCTGAAGAGAAAATATACGGGCATTTAGGCCTTTTAAAACCGGCGCTTGAGAACAAGAAAAGCATCATTGCAATAACCGGCTGCATGATGCAGCAGGAACACGTCGTGGAGAAGATAAAAAAATCATACCATCATGTGGGAATTGTATTTGGAACCCATAACCTGTATACTTTCCCTGAGCTGTTATACAAGCACTTGGCGAAGGGCAAGCGTGTGTTTGAAGTGTGGGACAGTGAAGGCCAGATAGTTGAGGGTACTCCGATAACCAGGGCTGAGAAGGTCAAGGCATGGGTCAGCATTATGCTCGGATGCAACAATTTTTGTTCATATTGCATAGTTCCTTATGTGCGCGGAAGAGAGCGCAGCAGGAAAAAGGAAGACATTGTGGACGAAGTTAAGAGGCTTGCCGAATCAGGATATAAGGAAATTACGCTGCTGGGCCAGAATGTTAATTCGTATGGAAATGACCTGGGCAAAAAGGATGCCTTTGCCGATTTGCTGTATGCATTAAACGACATTGAAGGCATAGAAAGAATCAGGTTTACAACAAGCCATCCGAAGGATTTGTCTGACAGCCTTATTACAGCCATAAAGGAATTGCCCAAGCTGTGCGAGCATCTCCATCTGCCTTTCCAGTCGGGCAGCACAAGAATTTTGAAAGAGATGAACCGAAAGTATACCAAGGAACATTATCTTGAGCTTGTTGAAAGGGTTCGGGCAGCAGTTCCCGGTATTTCGTTTACCACCGACATCATCGTTGGTTTTCCCGGAGAAACCGAAGAGGATTTCCTCGATACCCTCGATGTTGTCAGAAAGGTGCGTTTTGACCAGGCATTTACGTTCCTGTATTCCAAAAGAAAGGGAACAAGGGCTGCCGAGATGGAAAACCAGGTTCCTGAAGATGTGAAAAAGGAACGGTTCCAAAGACTGATAGACTTGCAGAATTCCATCAGCTTTGAAATTAACAAGACCTATGAAGGAAAAACAGTGGAAGTGCTGGTGGAAGGAATAAGCCGGAATAATGAGACCATGTATACAGGCCGTACAAGAAATTATAAGCTGGTGAACTTCCCTGCAAACAAAGATTTGACAGGTAAGCTGATACAGGTGAAAATTGTCAGGGCATGGCCTTTCTGGCTTGAAGGAACGGTGATTCCGGAGGGAGAAACATCATGAAGCTCACACCGATGATGCAGCAGTATCTTGATACAAAGAAGCAATACAAGGACTGCCTGTTGTTTTTCAGGCTTGGTGATTTTTACGAACTGTTTTTTGAGGATGCCGAGATTGCTTCAAGGGAACTAGAAATTGCACTTACCGGCCGGGATTGCGGCCTTGACGAAAGAGCGCCAATGTGTGGAGTTCCATGGCATTCGGCGCATCACTACATAGCAAAGCTGATAAATAAAGGCTATAAAGTTGCCATATGCGAGCAGATGGAAGACCCCGCGCTGGCAAAGGGTATTGTAAAGCGGGAGGTTACCCGTGTTATCACTCCCGGTACTGTAACAGACCCTGAAATGCTTGATGAGAAAAAGAACAATTTCCTGATGTCGATATTTTGCCTGAACAAATATTTCGGTATTGCGGTTGCCGATGTTACAACGGGTGAATTTTACACAACCCAGATTGTTTATGGCAATACCGTCAGGAAGCTGTATGATGAAATATACCGTTACCAGCCCTCGGAATTGGTGGTCAATAAACAATTCATGAAAAGTTTTTCGTCCGACGCATTAAAAGAAAAAATGGGAATATATGTATCAGCCCTTGATGATGAATACTTTGACAGGAACGAAGCAATAAACTGCATCAAAGATTTCAGCGGATATAATTCACTGGAGCAGGATGAGCTTGCAATATGTGCGTCCGGGGCCCTGATTGGCTATCTTAAATCGACGCAGAAGGTTGACCTGAACCATATAAAAGAGATTCGGAAATATAAAATTGAAAATTTCATGATTATAGACAGTTCAAGCCGCAGAAACCTTGAGCTTACAGAAACACTGAGAGAAAGAAAAAAGCGCGGCAGTCTCCTGTGGGTGCTTGACAGAACGATGACGGCAATGGGCGGCCGCATGCTCAGGAAATGGATTGAACAGCCTTTACTGGACATAGATGAAATAAACAGTCGCCTTGACGCCATTGAAGAGCTTAAGGACAGGTTCATGGTCCGCAGCGAAATCAGGGAGCTGCTTAAAAGGGTTTACGATATGGAAAGGCTGGCATCAAAGCTGGTCGTAGGGAACGTTAATGCCCGTGACCTGCTGGCTCTGAAGGCGTCAATGGAGCAGATACCTTATATTGTAGAGATCATGTCGGATCTGAATACCGGATTGTGTATCGAAATTCGGAATGAAACCGATCCTATGCGCGATATATATGAGCTTATTGACAGGTCGATAGCAGAAGATCCCCCGGTGACAATCAAGGAGGGCGGAATTATACGCGACGGGTATTCGGAACAGGTTGACACCTACAGAAAAGCCTTTGTCGAAGGAAAGCAGTGGATAGCCGACCTGGAAGCCAGGGAAAAAGAGCTGACGGGCATTAAGAATCTTAAGGTAAGGTATAACAAGGTTTTCGGTTATTATATTGAAGTAACGAAATCAAACCTGAACCAGGTTCCCGAAAGGTACATACGAAAGCAGACCCTTGTAAACGGAGAGCGCTTTATTACCGAGGAACTGAAAAACCTTGAAGATACCATATTGGGAGCAGAAGAAAAGGTTACCGGCCTGGAATACGAGCTTTTCTGTGAAATAAGGGAAAAAATAGCCTCGGAGGTTCACAGAATACAACGTACAGCCGACAGGCTGGCCCTGTTGGATGTTTTATGTTCACTTGCCGAAGTGGCTGACAGGGAGAATTATGTCAAGCCTTTGGTACATGAAGGCAGCGAAATAAATATAAAGGAAGGAAGGCATCCTGTTGTTGAGAAAATGCTTGGCACAACTCCTTTTGTACCAAATGACGCGCTGCTGAATGACAATGACGACAGGGTAATAATTATCACAGGGCCTAACATGGCGGGGAAATCCACGTATTTAAGGCAAGTGGCATTAATTGTTTTAATGGCGCAGATGGGAAGCTTTGTCCCTGCATCCCAGGCAACAATTGGAATTGCCGACCGTATTTTTACGCGTGTAGGGGCATCGGACGATTTGGCTTCGGGTCAGAGTACTTTCATGGTGGAAATGACCGAGGTGGCAAATATACTGAACAACGCCACACCGAGAAGCCTTCTGATCCTTGATGAGATTGGGCGTGGGACAAGCACTCACGACGGCTTGGCGATAGCATGGTCTGTTATAGAATTTATCAACGACAAAGGGCGATTAGGATGCAGGACCCTTTTTGCAACCCATTACCATGAGCTTACCGAGCTGGAGGATAAACTGTCAGGAATAAAGAACTGCTGTATTGAGGTAAAGAAAAAAGGCGACGAAATAATATTCTTAAGAAAAATCATACCCGGCGGTGCTGATCAGAGCTATGGTATAGAAGTTGCCGGGCTTGCAGGTGTTCCCGGGCTTGTTATTGAAAGGGCGAAACATATCCTGAATGAACTTGATGCTGCAGACATAACCAGGAGCGGCAGGGGAAGGAAGAAAAACATAAAACCTGTTGACGGGCAGCTGGATTTATTGTCGGCAGGTGCTCTTTCGAAAAACGAACGGGAGGTAATTGATGAAATACGTTCACTGGATACAAATACAATGACGCCATTTGATGCATTGAGCAGGTTGTATTCGCTTCAGCAGAAGTTGAAATAAAGAACTTATAAGGAGTTGCTGATGGGTAATGTTGTAATTCTCGATGAAAATACTGCCAATCAAATTGCCGCAGGGGAAGTTATTGAAAGACCGGCATCGGTTGTCAAGGAAATGGTGGAAAATTCCATTGATGCCAATTCAACTTCGATAACTGTTGAGATATTGAACGGAGGAATTAAAAGCATCAAAATCGTGGACAACGGGGACGGTATTGAGGCCGATGACGTGGAATTGGCGTTTGAAAGGCATGCCACAAGTAAAATCAGGTGTATTGACGACCTGAACAGGATTTCGACTATGGGATTCCGCGGCGAGGCATTGGCAAGCATAGCGTCGGTTTCAAAGGTCGAGGTTATAACAAAAACAGGGGATGCCAAGACCGGAACACGGCTGGTGGTTGAAGGCGGAAAAGTCATAGCCTGCGAACCGGTGGGAGCGCCTAAAGGAACCACGTTTATTGTCAGGGAGCTTTTTTATAACACGCCGGCCCGTTATAAATTCCTGAAAAAGGACTCGACAGAAGCCGGTTATATACATGATATTATTACAAAAATTGCACTGGCAAGACCCGATATATCAATGAGGTTTATAAACCAGGGAAAAACCGTTATTCATACTCCCGGAAACCATGACCTTTTAAGCACCATATACAGCCTTTTCGGCAAAGAGACAGCCAATGCGGTTATACCGCTGAACCTGTCGCAAAATGGCATTGAAATTTCGGGATATATAGGAAAGCCTGAAATATCAAGGGGTAACCGCAGTCTTGAGATGGTGTTTGTCAATGGACGGGCGGTGCAAAACAGGATTATTTCAACCGCCGTTGAAGAGGCGTACAAAACAAGGCTGATGCAGAAAAGGTTTCCGTTTACCGTACTTATGCTGAATATATCACCCGAAGCCGTGGATGTAAATGTACACCCGGCAAAGCTGGAGGTCCGCTTCAGCGATGATCAGCTTGTTTACAGAATGGTTTACCTGGCTGTTTCGGGAGCGTTGTCAGGGGCTTCGTTGATTCAGAGTGTCGAGGATAAGGATGATGCCGATATATTCAGTTTTCGGGAAACCCATCCGGAACAGGAAGCCGAGCAGATTAAAATAGAAGCCGAACCTGGAATCCGGGTAAGTCCACCCGACAGGTTTTTAAAGATAAATGAAGACAATAAACCGGGGTACCCAGAAAAGAGCACCATGATTGGCCCCGGGTATATGCAGGAAACCGGAGCTCACCCGGATAAAAGGGAAGATTACCGGGCGGCAGAACAAAAATATGAACCTAAAGCCGAACCGAAAGAGGTTATACCACAACCGTCCGGTACACAGAAAGCCGGTGTACCTGTTAAACAGGTACCGGACAGAAATGAACCAAGGGTGCATGATGACAGGGAAAGGCTTCTGAATGCCCGTATTATCGGCCAGGCCTTTGATTCGTATATAATTCTTGAAGAGGGAGAGGACGTATTTCTTATAGACCAGCACGCAGCCCACGAAAGAATAAGGTTTGAAAAACTAAGAGAGCAGTTTGTCCGTGAAGAGTCATACAGCCAGGGCCTTTTAACTCCCGTAATGGTGGAGCTTACCGAACCTGAAATGCGGAAGTTTAACGAGCTGGAACCATATATCAGGAAGCTTGGTTTTGAAGCCGAGGTATTTGGAAGCAAAACAGTGCTGATCAGGGCAATACCTTATATTATTGGAGAGGGCTTCTCAGGCAGGGATTTCAGGGATATTCTGGGCAAGCTGGGCCAGGAGGCAAGCGCTGTATTGGAAATAATCCCTGAGGAAACCATTTATATGATGGCATGTAAAAGTGCCATTAAAGCAAACCGGTCCATGTCACCGGTGGAGATAAAAAGCCTTGTAAATGAACTGGCAGGCAGTGAAAATCCGTACACATGCGTGCATGGAAGGCCAATAATAATAAGTATAGGCAAAAAAGAACTGGAGAAAAAGTTTAAGAGGATTGTCTGAATGGAAGGATCAAGTACGAATAAAACAGTTGTTGTGATAGCAGGTCCAACTGCCTCGGGAAAAACCGATTTGGCAATTAACCTGGCTTTAGAGGCAAACGGAGAGGTAATATCTGCAGACTCGATGCAGATTTACCGCCACATGGATATTGGAACTGCCAAACCGACAAAGGAAGAGATGAGGGGAGTACCCCATCATATGATTGATATAATAGACCCCGATGAAAGCTACAGTGTTGCGTTATATAAAAAAGATGCCGAAAACTGTATAAAGGATATCCTGTCAAGGGGAAAACTTCCGATAATTGCCGGAGGGACCGGTCTTTATATAAACAGCCTGATATACAATATTAAATTCAGCGAAACGGTCATAGACGAAGAATTCAGGCAAAAAATGAACCATATTGCCCAAACCGAAGGACCGAAAGTTCTTCATGACATGCTCAGGGAGGTTGATCCTGAAAGTGCGGCGAAGATCCACCATAATAATGTCAAAAGGGTGATCCGCGCGCTGGAAGTGTATAAATATACAAAAAAGCCCATATCCGAGCACCAGAAGGAATCAAGGATGGAGCCGCCCGAATACAGGTACCTGGTATTTATTCTTGATATGGACAGAAACAGGCTTTATGAGAGGATTGACAGAAGAGTGGACAAAATGCTTGAAAACGGCCTTGCAGATGAAGTGAAAAAGCTTCTGGACATGGGTTATAAACCCGGTTCAACCGCTTTACAGGGGTTGGG
>Ga0134095_1000231_pt1 | contig 62528 bp, 59 predicted proteins | sample 6_2taG_FD_94449 | JGI IMG/M metagenome (GOLD analysis project Ga0134095, IMG submission 94449) | Switchgrass degrading microbial communities from high solid loading bioreactors in New Hampshire, USA - 6_20_20_110_A2 metaG | ecosystem: Engineered > Bioreactor > Semi-continuous > Anaerobic >... | reverse complement strand
GGGAGCAGGTGCTGGTTCGAGCCCAGCCAGGCGCTCTATCCCAAAAATATCTGCGGAGGCAACATGATTGGATCGTATCCTAAGGTGTATGCGGTGGGGCATGCAGCAATTCGGGGCCTGTTCACCGGGCCGGTCGTGGTCGAGGAGAAGGTGGACGGATCGCAGTTCTCGTTTGGGGTCATCGACGGCGAACTGCAGGCGCGCTCGAAGAACCATCAGCTGGTCCTGGATGCGCCCGAAAAGATGTTTACGAAAGCCATCGAGACCATTCGCGAGCTGGAGCCGCTGCTCACCCCAGGTTGGGTCTACAGGTGCGAGTATCTCCAGAGACCACGTCACAATGTGCTGCCATACGGGCGTGTACCGGAAAAGCACCTGATTGTCTATGACGTGATGATCGGTCTGGAGGACTATCTGCCGCCGGCAGAGAAGCGCCGTGAGGCTGAACGGATCGGGCTCGAATGCGTCCCGGTCCTGTGCCAGGGCGTGATTGAGAGCCTGGACCAGCTTAAGGCGCTGCTCGACACCCCCTCGATCCTGGGCGGCGCGAAGGTTGAAGGCGTTGTTGTCAAGAACTACAGCCTGATAACCGACGAGAAGAAGATCGCCATCGGGAAGTTTGTGTCCGAGGCGTTCAAAGAGATCAACGCAAAGAACTGGAGAGTGTGCAACCCCAGCAGTAAAGACATCGTCGAGCAGCTGATCGACCGCTACCGTACGGAGGCCCGCTGGCAGAAAGCCGTCCAGCACCTGCGTGAGGCCGGAAAGCTGGAGTTTTCGCCGAGAGACATCGCTGCGATCATCAAAGAGGTCCAGAAGGATACGGTCGAAGAGTGCGAGGAGGAGATGCGAGAGCTCCTGTACAAACACTTCTCGCCAAAGATCACGCGCGGCATCATTGCTGGCCTTCCTGAATGGTACAAGGACAGGCTGGCCGCGCAGGCTTTTGAGTAGTTGATACAGGGGTGCCGAGTGGTGGGACACCGGGACAGCCGCTGCTGACGGCTGGCGCAAGTAGTCATTAAAAACACATGGTCGGAGACGAAAGCGTGTGGGTGAAGGTGAGCCGAGAATACGACCCAGTGACGGAACCGGCTAAACCCACAAAACGGACAAGATGCTGGGGTCGCTCCCCAGGTCCGCGCCGGTTCAAATCCGGCCGCCCCTGCTTATTGAGGTCCACATGTGTGAGACGAGGACGAAATAGAGCGGCTGCGGGCCGCAGGGAGGGTCTGCCCTCCCTGCGTCGGCTGCGAAGCTGGAGACGAGGCGAGTTGTGAGGTGTAAAGGCCACAGCGTTGGTCGTAGCACCGGAGCGAGCCTGTCAGCCAGACGCATGCGGACCGGCCGGGACGAAGGAGCGCCCGGCCGGTTTCGCTGAGGGCAAGTCGAGCCGGACAGCGTAACCGGCGAAGGGGCGCGGCGTGGACAGTGACACGCAGTGGGTGACGGCGCGTACTAGGCGTGCTGCTGGCTAACCGAAAAGACCTGCAGGCCACAGGTCCTGTGCCCTAAAGCCACAAACCGCCGCCAGCCGGTGCAATTCCGGCCGTCCCTTCATGCGGACCCTGGCTACATCCGGGTAGGCCGGCCCGTGGTGAATATCGGATAGGACGCATAAAACCCGTGCCAGGAGCAGAGAAAGCGGGTGCTGAAAAAACCAGCTTGACGGCCGGGAGAGGACCGGCACCCTGGTTGTCGGTAGGAACTGCCAGTGGCGTGGGCTAAAAGCCAGGCATACCAAAACCGTCCAAAGCGGGACCCCCTCACTGAGAGAGCCAACGGCTGGCCCTGCCAGGGCCGATAGACGGAGTGGGGGAGCGCCGAAGCCGCCGCGCCGGCTGAGTGACGTAGGCCGGCATCATCTTTCGACGTCGAAAGGAGAGCGAAAAATGAATGACCTGCAGGAATTCAACGTCAAAATGACAACCATTGAGGTCGAACGGGAGAGTATCGAGGATTTGCACAGGCGCATTGAAGAACTGGAGTGCGTCACTGCCGGGATCTGGGCCACGCTGCAGGAGAAGGACTACTTCGCTGCAGCGGAGCTTGCCAGGATGCATAGCCGGGAGGATGACCGCGAGTATGCCGTACGGACCCTCAAGGATTGGGCGCCCCGGGATTACGAAGAGGAGCTGCCCAGGCTCTTTACCCGGCCTCGCAAAGAAAGGCAGCCTGTCAAATGATCTCCGGCGACACCATAATCACCAGTGATCTGGTCGAGCTCCTGACGCCCACACACGACCGCACCACCTGTTCGGACACCAATCCAACAAACGGTTACCAAAACTCGAAAGGTTATGTGCGCTGCCTGCGCTGTTTGCTGCTCGTGCACATCGGCTATCGGGTCAAGGATCTCCCCGTCGATCTGTTTGTCAACCAACTGTTGAAACCCGGAGCGGACATATGGCGGAACGCTGGGTGAGCGGCAAGGGCTATGTGCCCGTGCCAAATGATGTAGAGAAATTTCTCGCTGCAGTAATGCGCCAGTGCCATAAATACGGCCTGGCGCTGACATTCAATCTGGACACCAACGCCCTGGTCGTGTCTCAGATCTCAGAAGACAATCTGTGCTGGCTGGCGGATGCGGAAGTCGATCCGAAAGTTGCCTGTGGATTAATCCGGGACTGAAACAGGCCGGGTGGGCTGTCCGATAGGAGGCGTGATGAGATTACACAGAAGAGGCGCCTACCTGGCCTTTGTCCTGATCTATGCCTTGATCTGGTACATGGTCTGGATGGCGTTCATCAAATAATTTCTTTGGGGCCTGACGGGTATCGACGGCTTCGGCAAACTAAGTCTTTCCGGCACACAAAATAACTGCCAACGAAAACACTCCTTCGCTCGCAGAAATTCTTTTCGGCTGTCCCGTCGCGGAAGCGGCGGACGCCTGCGTTCCGGCTTTCGCCTAAAAGCCGGTGGTGGGGCGGTAGCCAGTCTCCCAGTCCTGTAAGACCCTGACCCGCAGGGGATAACGGGAACGCCGGTAACAGGACGACCTAAAACCGATGTCGGACCCCGGTTCAACTCCGGGCAGGTCCACTACTCTTTTTGCGAGGACACTCCCATGAAGGATCGAGAAGCAATTGGATACTTCGTTCTGGAACACATCACCAGTGAAATAAACGTCAGGTGGCTGTGGACCGCCTGCACATAGAGGAGCACATGGAAGCCAAATCAGAGAAGATGCGAGAGGCCAAATGGAACCAAAGACCTTCATTGACGAAGCAAAATACCTTGAGGTACCTTACGAGGACGCCTCGATCATAAACCCGCCATCCCTGTCTGATCTGAAGAAGGACCAGATCGTATCGGTTAACGGTACGCTGGCGCGGGTCGTCCAGGTCTCGAGGAACAGCGTTCTGGTGCGGCCCATCGAGACATTCGCCCGTGTTGCTGGCGTTCACTGTAAAGTGAAGGTCACGCGCACGGGGGATATTTCTTTGCGGCCTCTGGAGAAGGAGAGACATGACTGATTTTGTCAAACTGCCAGTCTACCGCGGCTTCACTGAGATCGCCAGGATCTTCGAGATCACCCAGCAGACCAACTCGATTATCTGCGGCGGCTACGTGCGCTACATGGCTTCGCCCCGGCGAAAGGTTGAGCCGCCGGGTGATGTGGACATCTACTCCTGCACGGAGGATGCCTTTGAAGCCAACCTGAAAGAGTTCGACGCCCTGGGTTTTGACCGCCGCCACGAAAACGACATGGCCGTGACCTACAGGCAGCACAAAGAGATGCCCTGGGGTGCGGCTCCAGCCATTCAGGTCATTAAGCCTGTAATCGAGGGGGCCATCGTGGCCTTTGGCTCGATGGAAGAAATCCTCGAAAACTTCGACTTCACCGTTGTTCGTGTCGGTCTCCTGGACCCCGAAACGGTGCTGGCGGACCCCGATTTCGAGCGTGACGAGATGGAGCGTAAACTGCGCTTCAAGAACATCCACTGCCCGGTGTCCTCGATGTTGAGGGCCTGCAAATATTACAAGAAGGGCTACTGGATGCGGCCGTCCGAAGCGATCAGGCTTTTTATCGACTGGGATGACCGCAGCGAGAGTTACCGGGCCAGCCTGATCGACCTGCTGGCGCGCTCGAAAGAAGGCGAGTTGAGCAGAGAAGATGTGGAGGAGCTGGAGGCCCTGCTGAGGATCGACTGATGGACAGGATAAAGCTGTCGCCGCCTACGAAGAGCTGCTGAAAAAATATGACCTGGGTTTTGAAGAGGTATAATGCCTCTGAAAGGAGGGGCAATGCCAATAACGATGGAGAAACGCAGGCTGAATGTGGCGGAACTGCTGACCCCTGAGCAGATCGTCGGCGCTATCGTGTGGACCGTGGCTCAGGGCGAGGTGACGCCTGAGCTCCGGGATCTAGCAGCCCGTCTGCCGGATCGCTATATCCCGGAAGGCTCTGAGGAAACAGATATCGACGTCCTGATCGGCATGGTCGTGGGGGGTAACTACTCCGACATACCGGCCCTCACCACGCTGCTCCAGGACGAACTGGAGGGAATAATAAAACGATGGCAAGAGTAGCTGTACCTGCATCTGTCTTGCTGCTCGCCGCCTTCCTTGTGATGGCGGCGAGCTTGTTTGTGGCTCCAGCTTATGAGGGCGTTGCAGATGCTTATCGATCTGCCCTGTATGTAGAGCCGGCAATGTTCGTGCGCGTGCCGGAGAACATCGTCATTGAGGGCGATGCCGAGCTGCACCATTCGATCGGCGAGGTCCAGAGAGTTAGGGACTGTTTCAAGAAGGGCGGCGCCGATCTGGTCTACCGGGAAATACAGGGAAACATCACCCGCTATCATTTACTTTGCAAAGAGCCCGACGGCACCTGGGCGGATAGAATTATTGAGAAGGTAAAAGACGTCTGGTATGAGCGTACGGCCTTTGAGCCGAAACGCACAGCTGACTGGGAGAAAGTGCGCGCCTGGCTGGAGCGCAAAGGTGCGACGCGGGTGAACCCGAAAAATCTTCCCTGGTAGCTTTCGACGTCGAAAGAAAAGGCCCCCGGAATTTCCGGGGGCCTCGTTTACGAGCCAAAAGAAGCAAAGAAGATGATGAGCATGCCGATGACGGTTATTGCAAACACGATAAGAAAAAACTTTTCGGCTTGAAGGAGCGCTTTTGTGGCGAATACTCTCCCGCAGTACATACAAACATTCTTATCGGCCAGCATCAATCCCCCGCATACAGGGCATCTATGTGTTTTTGCTTCGCTCATTGGTGGGCTCCTTGTGGGTGGTGTGATGCGCATATTTTACACCTCATAACCGCCAGCGGTCTGCCGGGCTTGCCTTCCTGTGAGCACTTTCAATATCGCTCTGGGCGATCTCTGCATAGCGCAGGGACATAGTTAATGTTGAGTGGCCCAGCAGTTTTTGCAGAACCTCAATCGTTCCCCCGTTGCGCAGAAATTCTGTAGCGAAAGTATGGCGAAAGCGGTGCGGGTGTGCGTCTTTTACCCCGGAGCGTTCGCCTAAATTCTGTATGAGCTGGTGGACGGAGCGGCGGGTCATCGGGCGGCCTTCGTTCGTTACGAAAAGCGGATCATCTGGCTGCGCATCCTGGCGTTCTGCCAGATAACGCCACAGGGCGCTGCGGGCGACCTTTCCCAGAAAGACGGTGCGGGGCTTTGTTTTCCGGCCTGAACCGAAGGGAGCTACGTACACATCGCCGTGTTTCACATCGACGTCTTTGATTTTAAGGCGGCACATTTCGCTCACCCTCAGCCCGGTGTCCAGAAGCAAAAGCACCATAGCCCGGTCGCGCAGGCCGCTCTCCCGCTCCCGCCGGAAGCGCCGCCGCCCATTGGCCTCATAAACCTTCGTTTGTGCGCAGGCCCTCAGGAGCTTTTCAACCTCTTCCGCTGTGAAGGGCTGGATTTCCCTGCTGGTGACTTTGGGCCGGGCCAGATTTATATCCGGCCGCTCGATGCCCAGATCCTCGAACGCCCATTTAAAGAAGGAGCGGATGCCTTTCCATGCGTTGTCCAGGCTTGATGATGACAGCGGCTTCTGGGCGCGCGTTTTGTAGTTGTGGCGCATGTAGAACATAAAGCCATTGAGGTCCTGTTTGGTGATCTTGTCAACTTCAGGATCGCCCAATAGAGCGATCATTTCTTTGAACACCCAGTCGTAGATGGCCAGGGTGCTTTCGCTCATGCCCTCGCCCAGTTTTGTGGTGCGATAACCTTGATACGCAGTAGACAGTTTCATATTGACCTCCAGTGAAATTCTTTGGAACAAGGCAGATTAATTCGCTGTACGAAAGACGGCCTCCCGCGCGTGTTCGAGCTGCGCAGCGGAGAGAGGCTTCTAATTGGAGCGTACCGCCGGTCGGACGGCATGTATCACCACACCCTGACTAAGCCAGACGGCAAGATGGTGATCTGCGGTGCGGTGATTGCCCGGACGCGCTGGCAGGCGCGTGTGGAGGGCGCGAATGTCGCCCGGCGGGTTGATGAAACCTATGAGGAGTAAAGGATGTCTGATCTTTTTGACCTTGACGACAACGGCACGGTGAGATATCTGGGGGAGCCCCCGAAAAACCTGCAGGAAGCTTTTGACATTGAGATCCAGAAGTGGCAATACATCGCCAGCAACCCTTATATTGAAGATGACGGCCGCACCGAGACCTGCGGACTGTGCATGCTGTACAACAACGAGGAGACCGTTGAACGCTGCGAAGGCTGTCCGGTCTACGAAAGAGCGGGATTTTATTCCTGCGTGGGTTCGCCCTACTCGGAGGTGGCAGAGGCGATACTGGCGAGCGATTTCCAGGCAGTGAGACGTGCTGCGGGCAAATGGATCCGTTTTCTTACCGAACTCAAGAAGGTGACGCTGAAGCATGTCAGACCTGTTTGAGATTGTTAGTGAGGGCTCTGGCAGCAGACTGGTGTACAGGGGCAAAAGCCCGAAAAGCGCCAGAGGGGCCCTGAACCTGTCCATCAGGAAGTGGCAGTTCATCGCCGATCATCCCGGACCGTACGCTGATGGCGGTGGTACGACCTGTGGGCTGTGCATGCTGTACCGCTTCGACTGCGACAAATGTCCAGTTGGCGTGTACACCGGCTCTGAATTCTGCTGTGGGACGCCCTATTACATGCACCGGGTGACCTGCATACAAACCCCATTCGATCAGGAGAAGGCCGCGAGACTTGCCCGGGAATTTGTCGATCTGCTGGTTGAAATCAAGCATCATCCAGAGGTGTGGCGTGGCAAATGAAACGCTGTTCGCAATTGAAAGCACCGGCGCCGGAGACATTCTGGTGTACAGAGGCGCGCCCCCGAAGACCATCGACGAAGCCTTAGATGTGGCGATCCAGAAATGGCAGTTCATTGTCGATCACCCTGGGACCTACTACGAAGGCAGTTCCGATACCTGCGGGCTGTGCATGCTGTATCCAAACAGCTGCTGGCAGTGCCCGATAAGCTTTTTTACGGGTAAGCCCGACTGCAGCAACACGCCCTATTACGAGTACCGGAAAACTGCGGCGGCGGTGCCTTTCGACGCCGAAAGATCCACTGCGCTCGCCAAAGCATTCGTGGACCTCCTGACCGGCATCAGGGATCAGGTCAAGGAATGCTGTGTTGGATAAAAAGGAGACAGGACCATGCCTGAGGAATTGTTCGTGATCGGGCCGGATCGCGTGCCCGTATATGTGGGCGAGCCGCCTGCTGAAATACTGCATGCGCTCGACATCGAGATCGCCAGGTGGCGGTTTGTCGCCCGGCACCCGGAAATCAAACACGATGGGGGCGGCAGCACCAGCCCTTTGTGCCGTATGTTTACAAAGGCCAAATTGATCTGCAGCGGCTGTCCGATCAGCAGCAAAACCGGGCAGTCCAGCTGCCGCAGAACACCTCACGGCGAAGTGTATGAGGCGTTCTGGGGCCGCGACCCGAAGAAGATCGCTGCAGCGGCGGAGAAGATGGGCGCCTTCGTGGCGGAAGTGCGCGACGAGCTGCAGAAGTGAGGAACTATGTCGATAGATCACTGGAAAGAAAAGTTTTCCGTTGACGAAAAGAAGGTCCTGCGGTGCTGCGGGTGGCGTCCCCAGAACCTGCAGGATGCTTTCGACTACTCTCTCGCCAAATGGGAGATGATTGCCGAGCACCCGGACATCGAATACGACGAGAGCGAATTCGGCCTGTGCGTGTACTTCAAATCCGTGCTCAAAACATTCTGTCCATCCTGCCCGGTGGTTGCGGGCACCCGGTTGAGTGGGTGCCGGAATACACCCTACCTTGCAGCCCTTGAGAATTTGGGCAAGGACCCCAGGATGGTGGCGAAGCACGCCAGAGAAGAGATCCGGTTCCTGCTGGAGACGTACCGCAGTGCGCTGCCGGATGACGTTCCGTTCGAGCCGGAGCGGTACTTTTACCTGGACCACGAACTCAATCTGGCCTACTGCGGCCTGGAGCCGCTGACCCTTGAGGATGCCCTCAAGTGGGAAACTGCCAGGTGGCATTTTGTCTTTCATAACCCCGGCCTGATGGGCCTGGGGGACCGCGAGATGCCGCTTTATACGTATCCGAAGACCTGCTTTACCGAGAACCAGGCCGCTCTGCTTATGGACCTTTCTGAGGAAATCACGCAGGCTGAGGAGAGCATCAGGGCAAAGGACCACTACGCCACCGCTGTGAGTGCATACAACGTCCTGGCTACACTGTACCGGATGCGTGACAGGGAGCCGCCGCAGATCCGCTTGGACCCTGTAAGTCTGGATGTCGAGGAGCTGAGCAGCGAAGCGTTTACCGGCGCCGATCAGCTGTACCTGCTGGTCCCCAAATCCGGCCACATGCTGATAGGCCGGCTGGTCTACGATGATGGACCCACCTTTGGTCTGTACTTCAATGCCGGCTGCGGATGGTTGGGCTTTGTGTACACCACGCCGGAGGAGCAGTGCAGCGTTCTGATCGACGAGTGCCGCGCCGCGTTCAAGCTGACGCTCGAAGGACCTTTCGACGTCGAAAGAAAGCCAGCCTATCCCTTCTATGTGGATAATGCCGGGAAGCTGTGCTACAAAGGTCAGGTGCCCAATACGCCAGACGAAGCTCTGGAGATGGAGATCGCCTACTGGGAGTTCGTTGCGAAGCACGCGGCGGAGATCCGTGAGCTCGGCGGTCCTGAGCTGGATGCACTCTGCCTGCTTTACAGTTCGAGCTGCGTGGGGTGTCCCGTGTTTGCGCACACGGGTTTGGCAGGCTGTCAAGATACGCCGTACGAATGTGTCCGGGAGGCCTTGCAGACCAGCGATGCGGCTGGTTTGCATAAGGCGGCCCTAGAGATGGTCGAGCTTTTGTCCGGTCCAGGCCAGAAAGAGCTCGTCCTTGAACAGCGTAGCTCAGTGGATTAGAGCAGTTGATTGCCCGTACCAGTAGACTTGCTCAGGTATGTGGGACAGCCAGGCAAGAGCACTCGTGTTCAGTAAAGTGTTCGATCCGCGCCGCCCTAAATAAAAACATGAGGCCACTTGCCTGCTAACTTTTGCTAGGTAAGTGGCCTCATACGACCTTCTGGCGCCCGCGGCGCGACTCGAACACGCGACCCCTTGCTCCGCAAGCAAGTGCTCTAATCCACTGAGCTACGCGGGCATCTCAGTTCCATTGCCTGGAGCGGAGTGTATTCTACCACGAAACTTTGATAAAGCAAGACTTCGTTTCCCCAGATCTTATCCTTTTTGAAAACCATTCACCCGCTCACCGCACCGCTCGCTCACGGCTCTCCCGCGGGTCCAGCAGGGCCACCAGGCCCAATCCGGCGATGTCGGCGAAGAGCAGCGGGGCCATGAAGGGGGCACCGCGCAGAAAGCGTTCGCCCACGATGACTCCCTCCGAGGTCAGGTTGAAGGAGATGTGCAGCCAGGTGCCAATCAGGGCGACAACGACCATCAGCAGCATGGCCCCGGTGTAGACCAGGATATCCCCCCGGTGGGGGCGTTTCAGGGCGCCCAGGGATACAGCGACCACAGTGGCGAAAATTCCAACCGCAGTGGGTAGCCACAGCCAGGGGTTTTCGAAGCCAGTGCGGGCGTGGTCGAGCACGCTGCTGATCACGGTCGCCAGGGCGCCCATGCCCACCAGGAAGAAATACGCCCGTGTCTTGCTGTACGGCAGGTGCAGGCGCCGGTTCCCCCACAGCTGCAGGATGCCGCTGTCCGGCGGGTCCTCTACCCAGGCAGCGCTGATCCCCAGGACGCCGACCAGGGAAAAGGTGAGCGGCCCCAGGATCGGCGGCGCCCAGACCAGCAGATCGATGTTCACCCGCTGCCCGGGAGGGGCATAGGGCAGGATGGCGCGCACAATGTGAAAGTACGCCCCCAGGAACCCGACGGCAATGCTGGCGATAAACACAATCATGGCCAGGGCAACCGCCAGGGGACGGTTGCGCAACGCTACCAGCCCTGCAACCAGCAGCAGGATGCCGGCCACAGGCCCAAAGATGATGGGGATCCACTCGTTGGGGACGATGGTGCCGCTGATGCTGTGCGCCAGGTAGATGTCCACACCCAGGAAGATCTCGTTGATGGCTGCCATGAGCAGCATTGCCTGGTCGCGTGAAACGGGGATGTGCACATGCCGCATGACCGGAAAAGCCAGCTCCAGGTAAGACCGGTAGGCACGCTGCCCGGGATAGGTTTCCCCAACCGCCACTTCAGGACCTCCTGCCTGTACCCCGGTCAGGGCGATGGTCTGCCAGAACCGGCGCCGCCGTCACCGCTGGCTGCACCCTCGCCACCGGTCATACCCGCCTCCAGGCGCTGCTCCGCCAATTCGCGCAGCTCGGCCAGGTCGCTGAGCACTTCGTAAACGCCGTGCCACTGGGTGTAGTCCGGTCCCTGCATCCACACCCCGAATTTGGCCGTCCTTCCCCAGTGATGCCAGAGCTCGAAATAAGTGAAGTCGATCGGCTCGTCGAAGGGCTCGGCGGTCAGCAAATTCTGCTCGATGAGCGGGGCCATGATCCGGTCGCTCTCGTGGACATATTCGTTCACTGCTTCGGTCGCCTCGTCGGCCGCGGCGTAAAACTCGTTCAGGAAGTTCGCATTGTGGCATTCCCGGCAGACGCCCTGCATGCGCACGCGGTTATCCTCCCAGGCCGGGCGGCGCTCGCTGATGGGCGCAAACAGGTACCAGGTCAGCCGGTCGCCCACATCATGGGTGGTGCCGGTGGGGCCGAAACCGCTCATGTGGCAGATGGCGCAGGTAGGCGCGGGGAAGTCGTTAACCGTCAGGGTGCCGGCATCCGCTTCCCAGTTCCAGCGGTCGCCCTGGGTCATGTAGGCGATGCCGTGGGGCGACTCTTGGTAGATCTCCCACTGGGGATGGTCAGGGCCGATATGGCAGTTGTTGCAGGTCTCGGGCTTGCGCGCCTGCTCCAGGCTGAACTCGTGGCGCAGGTGGCATTTCTGGCATTTGCCGACCGACCCGTCTTCAGCCGGCAGGCCGATGCTGTGGCAGGCCTCGCAGGCAAGGCGGGTCAGACGCTTGTCCTCCAGGTCGAAGAGCACGCTGCGCATCTGCTCGGGGCCCTGTTCCGCTTCGGGAATGGCCTCATACAGTGCCAGGTGTTCGGGAGTGAGCACCTCGGTCCCCGCATAGGCGACATAGGCCGGCAGGGAATGGCGGCTCTGGTAAAACTGGGCCACCTCCTGGCCGTGGCATTTCTGGCACATGGCGGTGGTGGGAGAAGGCAGCACATGCGTGCCCTCGTGCTCGACCGCCGCAGGATAGTCCGCGGGAACTTCATGGCAGTCCCGGCAGGCGACACCGGCGGCTGCCATGGTGCTGACACCGTATTGTTCTACGATTCCAGGTGTGGTGCGCCGGTGGCACGCGACGCATTCATCTGTGCTGGTTGCCAGCGCGTTTACTCGGGTTTCTACTCCGGCTGCGGTGGGGCGGGCAATTGCCTGGATGATCAGGGCCATTCCCAGAACGACGATGACAGCCACCAGTCCGATGATGAGCAGCCGGGAGGCGGTTAAGATACTGCCGCTGCCTCCACCTTCGTTCATCATCCCTCCTCTGAGACGTCCCCCTTGATGATCGAGCTGGTTTTTCTCCTGTGTATCCCCCTTTATCTAATATTAGCACAGGATTAATGAACTTGCAAACCGCCGCCCAGTGTGAACCGGGCCCCTGGATCCAGGGGCCCGGTTTGATGTGGGGTAATTAAAAACTGCGAGCAGGCTTTATGAGGCCGGTTTCTCCTCAATCGCTGCTGAATGCGCTGTAAAAGACTGTTTTAGCAGCAGGGTCAGGACCAGAGAGACCGCCGCCAGGACGACAAACAGGAAAAATCCACTGGCGTAACCCTGCAGGCCCTGGCTCTGGACGGCGACCCCCAGGAGCGGCGGGATCAGGAAACCACCGAAGGCGCCCAGGCCGCCCACCCAGCCCGAAACGCCCCCCACGGCCCGGGGGACAGCCTGCGGCACCAGCTTGAAGACGGCTGCGTTGCCGACGCCCATCCCCAGCGCCAGCAGAAGTTCGGCGCTCAGGGACATCCCCAGGGTCTGCGAAAAGCTCATCAGGGCGGCCCCGGCGATGATCACCAGCAGGGCTGCTGCGGTTGTCGTTTCGCCTCCCAGCCGGTCCGCCAGCCCGCCTCCCATAACCCGGAAAACGGAGGTGGCGATGGAATACAGCCCGGTAAACGCGCCGGCCGCGAGCACGCTGGTGTTCAGGTAGGCCGAATAGTAGGTGGGCAGCCAGGCAGTCAGGGCCACAAAGCCTCCGAAGGTGGTGAAGTAAATCCCAACCAGCGCCCACGTTCTCCACACCCGGGCGGAGAAGAACAGGCTGTCTTTCAGGCTGCTGGCCGGGAAGATCTCCTGCCCTGCCCGGCGTGCCAGCTCATAAGCCTGTGCAGGCGGATGGCCCTGCTCGCGATACTGGAAATACCAGGATTTGCGGCCCAACCTGTAATAAAGGAAGGTGCCGGTAACGAGCAGCAGGAACCAGGCCATGTACGACCCCTCCAGCCCCAGTGTGCTCAGGGCGAGGGGCAGCAGCAGCGTGAAAATGCCCGGGGCCAGGTTGCCCAGGCCGGCATAGATACCCAGTGCGCTGCCCTGGCGGCGCTGCGGGTGCCAGTAGGAAACCTGGCTGGCGCCTACCGAGAAGGTGGCGATCCCGCAGCCGCTCAACGCGCCCAGAACAAGCATCCAGGGGTACAGGCTGCTGCTCAGGCGGTCGGGGTAGCTCCACAGAATCAGCCCTGTCAGGCCGCCCATGCCGGCGATCGAAAGACCCAGCAGCACCAGAAAGGGTTTCCGCCCTCCGGTAATGTCAACCCAGGCCGAAAAAGGGATGCGCAGCAGCGAGCCGGATAGGGAAGGCACTGCAACCAGAAAGGCGACCATCAGCGGAGTGAGTTCCAGGCTGTCCTTGATCCGCTGGGCGGTCGGGCCGAATAATGCCACCGCGGCGAATCCGATGAAAAAGCCGATCGTCGCGCCGGTCAGGCCCTGTTTTGGATTTCCTTGAATGCTATTCACGGGATCCCCCTGTATACAGTACACCGGCCGGCTCTCGCCGTCCCTTCCGGGCGCGCAGCACAATCTGCCAGGGCCGGAAGAGATAGCCCAGCGGGTAGGTAATGATGTGCACCAGCCGGCTGAATGGGAAAATGATCAACAGCAGGAAGAAGTTGAACACGTGCAGCTTGATCACAAAGGGCAGCGGCGCAATCAGAGAGACCTGAGGCTGCAGGATCAACAGCGATCTCAGATACGGCGTAAAAATGCCGGTGAACCAGTAAGAGCCAAAGCGGTAACCGGCTGCCGTCCAGATCCCGGTGATGACGGATACGAGCAGCAGCGCGAGGACAACCCCGTCCATAGGCGTGGTGACCACCTGCACGCGCCGGTCGCTCAGCCGCCGCCAGATCAGGATCAGCAGCCCGCCCAGCGTCCAGATGGCAAGTGCCAGACCGCTCAGCTCGAGCAGGTACAGCCGCACAGGAACGGAGTTCCAGGCGACCAGTGTACTGGGAAACAACAACGCTGCCAGGTGCCCGAGCAGTATGATGATGATCCCCCAGTGGAAGGAGATCGACCCCCAGTACAGCTTCTTGCGCTCCAGAAGCTGGGATGACAGGCTCGAAAACGTGAACGGCCGGTAGATCGCCCGGTAAATCGTCACCACCACGGCGGTGATCAGGGCGATGTAAGGGAATATCAGGAAAAGCAGATTGTTCCAGTCCATCTTTCTGTCTCCATTGGATCGCGCGGTCCGCTACCTGCTCGCAGGCCCTGCCAGATGCTGTTCGAGGCCGGCCATTCCGTTCAGCAGGTGCAGGTATGGATTCCCTGCATCGCGCTTGCGTAAAGCTGCGGCCATCTTCTCCACTGCCTGACCGAACACTTCTACCAGATCGGGCAGCGGTTGGGCGGCGGCATCCAGGTAAGCGAGCACAGGGGCCAGGTGATCGGGCAGTTCACCGGCGGGGTCGATCCCGGTCCGGCGGTATTCCGCCTGCAGGCGGGCCATGAAACTGCCTCGCCGGTAGTCTTCTCCCCAGATCTGAAAACCGATGTAGGGCGGGGTCAGGGGGTTGAGGTCCCAGGTGCGGGTGTACAGTTCCTCCCATTCACCCAGCCCGAGATCCCGAATCCCTTCCAGGAAGCGCTGCAGGGCGCGTTTTTCCTTTCCGTCAGGCACAGCCAGGAGCATCTGTTCCAGCCGCTCCAGCTTTCCAGGCGCCGGATAACGAAAAGCTTCTGCCAGAACTGCAAGGGCTGTCATGTTTACCTCACTCTCCTCGCAGCGGTGCCTGCAGGTAACCTAACCCTGTCTCTCCCTTATGGGCCAGCGGGTCGCGCAGCGCCTCGATGGACACCTCCCGGTGATAGGGCGGCAGCACAAAACGCTCGTCCAGGGTGGGCTGGGTTGTCAGGTGGTAGATGGCTTCAACCTGCTCCTCATCTAATCCGGCTTCGGCGACCATCTGCAGGGCGGCGGCATCGATCTCGCCCTCCACACTCTTGCGGCGCATATAAGCGCGCACCGCCAGCAGCTTGCGCAGCACTGTGCGGATCGGGGCTTCGTCGCCAGCGCTGAACAGGTTGGCCAGGTACTGCACCGGCAGGCGGGCCGTGTCCAGGCGGTGAAACAGTTCGAAATCGTGGGCTTCTGCGGGGAGGTCCAGGCGGTAGAGGTCCTCCTCCACCACGCTGACCACGGGCGAAAGGGGCGGGATGTAAAACATCATTGCCATGGTGCGGTACTCGGGGTGCAGCGGCAGGGCCAGCTCCCACTCTTTGACAAAGCGGTACACCGGCGATTTCTGGGCGGCCTCGATCCAGCCGGTGTCGATACCGTTTTCCTGTGCCGCGGCGATGACCTGGGGATCGAATGGGTCCAGGATGGCCGCGCGCTGCGCAGCCACGAGATCATGGTCAGAGACCATCGCTGCGGAGGGGATCATGTCGGCATCATAAAGCAGCACGCCCATATAGCGGATGCGCCCGACACATGAGTGGGCGCAGGCCGGAGCCTGGCCTGTCTCCAGGCGGGGAAAACACAAAATGCATTTCTCTGACTTGCCGGTCGACCAGTTGTAATACACCTTCTTATACGGACAGGCCGCCACGCACATCCGCCAGGCGCGGCATTTGTTTTCGTTGACCAGCACAACTCCATCCTCCTCGCGCTTGTAAATGGCTCCCGAAGGACAGGCGGCCACACAGGATGGGTTCAGACAGTGGTTGCAAATGCGCGGCAGGTAGTTGAACACCACCCGCTCCAGCTCGTTGAGCTGTTCGCGTACCCCGGCCGGCAGACCTTCCAGGCTGAGGTCGTTGCGGGCATAAATATCCGATCCGCCCAGGTCGTCGTCCCAGTTCGGGCCGGACTTGATCTCCATAGGCTCGCCGGTGATCATCGAGATCGGGATGGCAGTGGGCTGGTCGTCGCCGGCGGGGGCGTCGAACAGGTCGCTGTATTTGAAAGTGAAAGGCTCGTAGTAGTCCTCCAGGCTGGGCAGGCGCGGATTGAAGAACAGCTTCATCAACCCGCCGGCTTTAGAGTGCAGCCGCAGCTTGAGCTGCCCATCCTTGAGCACCCAGCCGCCCTGGAAGTGCTCCTGGTTTTCCCACTGCGTGGGGTATCCGGTCCCCGGGCGGGTCTCGACGTTGTTCCACCACATGTACTCTGCCCCTTTGCGGTCGGTCCACAGGTTCTTACAGGCCACCGAACAGGTATGGCAGCCGATGCACTTGTCGAGGTGGAAGAGCATACTCATGTGCGCACGTACGTTCATTACTGGCTCCTTAATCAATAGGTGCAGGCGAAAACAGGTAGTTTTGTGCGCCGGTGAAGGTCAAAATTCAGGGTTCTCCACTTTGCGGACAAAGACAAAAGTGTCGCGGTTCACCCCGGTCGGCCCCCAGTAGTTGAAGGCATAGCTGAACTGGGCGTAGCCGCCGGCCATCAGCACCGGCTTGAGCCGGGCGCGGGTCAGTGAGTTGTTCATCCCTGCCCGCCTGCCGCGCGACGGTGATTTGGGGATGCCTACCGTGCGTTCGGTTGCGTGGTAGACAAAGACATTCCCTCTGGGGATGCGGGCAGAGACGTTGGCGCGCTGGACGAAGACGCCGTTGTCGTTGTACAGCTCGACCCAGTCATTATCGGCGATGCCCAGTTCGGCCGCATCTTTGTCGTTGAGCCACACCGGGTAGGCCCCTCGCGAGAGGGTCATCATGCGGTGGTTCTCCGAGTATGTGGAGTGGATGCTCCACTTTCCATGTGGGGTGATGTAGTTGAACGGCCGGCCTTTTTCATCGAGCTGGGTCTGGTCCGTGTCGTTGAGCATGGTGTGGTCCGGCTTGGGTTTGAAAACGGGCAGGTTCTCACCCCAATCCAGATAGATTTCATGGTCCAGGTAGAAATGCTGCCGGCCGGTTAGAGTGCGCCAGGGGACCAGGCGTTCCACATTCAGGGTAAAGGGAGAATACGGCCGGCCCTTCGTCACCAGGCCCGACCAGGTGGGTGTGGTGAGGATGCGCCGCGGCTGGGAGACCAGATCGGAAAAGGTGTAGCGGATATCTCTCAGGCCGTTGGCCAGGTCGGTTAGCTCCAGACCCGTCTTGTGTTCTTCGGCCTGAAATGCGCGGTAGGCCAGCTCGCCGTTGGAAGCCGGGTCCAGCCGCAGGATGGCTTCCGCCACCTGGCGCGCCTCCTCCAGCGAAGGGTAGACATCATCCTCGCTGCCGTTCCGGGCGGCAGGTCCGCTGCTGGCGCTGCCGTTTCCTGATACAGCGCCGCTGCTCGCCTGAAACGATGCTCCGAAGCGGCGCTTCTGCTGCTGGAGCAGCCGCTGGTATTCATCTGCCACCGGGATGCTGAGGCCGTGCGCAGCGACGCCGTTCCGCTCAACGCCCCGGCCCAGACTGACCATGCGCTCGTACAGGCCGGCATAATCGCGCTCGACGACCCTGAACTTCGGCATGTTTACCCCAGGGGCCGGTTCGACTTCTCCGGTTACCCAGTCCTTCACCTCGGGCTGGGACAGCTCGTCGGGGGTGTCGTGCTGCAGCGGCAGCATCACAATGTCCTTCACTGGCTCGGGCAGGTGCACCTGGGCCAGCTCGCTGACCTTTTTCGCCAGCGCCTTGTAGATGTCCCAGTCACTCCTGGATTCCCAGGCCGGCGGGACCACTGCCTGCATGGGGTTGATAAAGGAATGCAGGTCGGTGGTGTTGAGGTCATCCTTTTCGTACCAGGTGGCGGCCGGCAGCACCAGGTCGGAGTACAGGGCGGAGGTGTCCATGCGGAAATTCAGATCCACCACCAGATCCATCTTGCCGACCGGCGCCTCTGGCCGGTAGGTGACTTCCGATGTGCATCCCTGGGCCAGCTCACGGGCAATGGCGTTGCTGTGCGTGCCCAGATAGTGCTTCATGAAATATTCGTGTCCTTTGGCGCTGGTGCCAATGGCGTTGCCGCGCCAGATGAACCACACCCGCGGCCAGTTCTCCGGTGCGTCGGGATCCTCAACCGCAAATTTCAGCCGTCCCTGCCGCAGCTGCGCGACGGTGTAATCGATGATTTCCTGGTCGGTAGCTGCGCCGTGCTGCTGTGCCTCGCGCACCACGTCCAGCGGATTGCGGTTGAACTGAGGGAAGAAAGGCAGCCAGCCGCGCCGCACCGCCCGTATCTGGTGATCGATGGTATGGCCTTCTGCCGGGTTCGCTCCACCGGGCAGCCGGTCGTAGACCGCAAACCCGCGTTCGTAGCGCCATTGATCGGAGTGCACATAATGGAAGGAAGGCGTGTTCTGCTGGCGGGGAGCCATTCCCCAGTCGCTCGCAAAGGCGATGGCGCCCCAGGATGCCTGGTTGACCAGTTTTTCCTGGCCGACATAGTGGGCAAGGCCGCCGCCGTTCACGCCAACGCTGCCGGTCAGCATCAGGGCTACTATTGCAGAGCGGTAAATCAGGTTGTTGTGGTACCAGTGGTTGGCGCCGGCACCGATAATCACCAGGTTCTTCCCCCGGGTTTTTTCGGCGTTGTGCCCCCATTCGCGAGCAAAGCGCAGTACAGTCTCGCGATGGATGCCGGTCAGTCTCTCCTGCCAGGCCGGTGTGTACGCGCCCACCTCGTCATAGCTCTGCGGGTATTCGCCCGGCAGGCCGCGCGAGACGCCGAAACGGGCCACCACCAGGTCGAAAACGGTGGTCACGGCTGCCGGCCCTTCCGTCGTCTGTACATAGCGAACCGGAACCCCGCGCCGCAGCACCTGTCCACTTTCGAAATCATTGAACTCCAGCTCGATGACCTCCTGGTGGGATTCCAGGAAGCTCAGCTCGGGGTCCAGGGGTTCGTTCGTAAGGGCATCTTCGAGCTGCAGGTTCCATTTTCCGGGATCTTTCTTCGCCCAGCGGAACCCGATGGTCCCTTTGGGCATCCGCGGACCATCGCTGTTTCGGTCCCAGACCAGCAGCTTCCAGTCGCCGTGCTCCTGGTCCTGGTAGCTCTGCAGCCGGTTCGCGCGCAGGTATTTCCCCGGACGGCTGCCGTCGATCTGCACCAGGAAAGGCATATCGGTGTAGCGCTGCAGATACTCGCTGAAGTAAGGCACCCGGCGCTCGACGTAAAACTCCTTCAACAGCACATGGTTGACGGCCATCCAGAAGGCCGCGTCCTGGCCGGCATGCACCGGGATCCAGTAATCGGCATACTTGGCGACCTGCGAAAAATCGGGTGAAAAAACGGTCAGCTTGGCCCCCGCATGGCGCACCTCAGAAATAAAGTGCGTGTCGGGTGTGCGGGTCATGTTCAGGTTCGAGCCCATCACGGCGATAAAGCGGGCGTTGTACCAGTCGGCCGACTCGTGCACATCGGTCTGCTCGCCCCAGATCTCCGGGCTGGCAGGGGGCAGGTCGCAGTACCAGTCGTAGAAGCTCATCGGGACGCCGCCCAGCAGAGAGAGGAAGCGGCTGCCTGCGGCGTAGCTGATCTGCGACATGGCCGGAATCGGGGAAAAGCCGATCACCCGGTCGGGTCCGTGCAGCTTGACGGTATAGACCACGGAGGCAGCGATGATCTCCAGTGCTTCATCCCATGTGATGCGCCGGAAACCGCCCTTGCCGCGCGCCGTCTGGTAGGCGCGCCGCCGTTCAGCATCGGAGACCAGCACCGCCCAGGCGGCCACCGGGTCGCTGTACTTTTTGCGCAGCTCGCGCCAGTGGTCCAGCAGCACGCCGCGGGCGTATGGGTATTTCACCCGGATCGGGCTGTACAGATACCAGGAAAAGCTGATGCCGCGCTGGCAGCCGCGCGGCTCATAAGGCGGCAGCCCTTCCTCGAGCTGGGGGTAATCGGTGGCCTGCAGCTCCCAGGTCACGATGCCGTCTTTGACGAACACCTCCCAGGAGCAGCTCCCGGTGCAGTTCACACCGTGGGTGGTGCGCACACGGCGGTCGTGTTGAAAGCGGTTGCGGTAGAACTCTTCCCACTTGCGCTCTGCGGGCGCATCTTCATCCAGAATCCAGTCTCCCATCGTCTTGTCCTCCTAATGGGCAGGGCTGCCCAGGTGAGCATCAGTCTTTGTCTTATCCTGGTTCGAGCTTTTCCGCAGACGAGATGACAGGCTTTCTCGCTGCAGAGGCCAGAAAATGGCCATCATTCCGAACAGGATCAGGGCGCCGCCGGCACCCAATCCGAACATCAGGCTTGTGCGGCTGGATGCGGGCGTGGAGGCCTGCGTATCGCTCCACTGGAAGTATGCGATCAGGTCGGCCTGCTCCTGAGCGGTCAGCGGACGGTTCTGGAACGAGCCCACCATGGTCGGGAAGTTGATTTGATCGAGATTGCTCGCCAGGCCGGCCTCTCCGTAGCGCTGGATTACATGCGTTAAATCCGGACCCAGGCTCCCACCCTGCAGGAACCCGGCCCCGGGTGCGGTATGGCAGGCGATGCAGGCCGGCCCACCGTTCATCAGGCGGGTTTCTCCAGTAAACAGCTTCTGGCCGGCCAGGGCACTCCCCTGCGGCAGGTTTACCTCCACCGGGGCTGTGACCTGGCCTGTGCTGCTCTGGGCCTCCAGGAAGGCCAGCACGGCGTTTACCTGCTGCTCTGTCAGCCCCAGGTTGGGCATGACGATGTTGTTGTATTCCTCCAGAAGCTGCTGGGCTTCGGGGTCACCGGAGGCAAATAATGCGCCTGGATCGCTGATCAGCCTCTGCAGCCAGGAGTAGTCGCGCCGCTCCGTCACGCCCTGCAGGTCGGGGCCTACAAGCTTCCCGCCGCCGATGGTGTGGCAGGAGGCGCACTTCTGGCGGAAGATGATCTCGCCCTCCCCGGCGCTCTGCGCCAGCGAAGTGGCTTGTACAGTGGTGAGCGCTGGGGCAGCGAGCAGGCTCCAGAAGAGCAGCGCTCCACCGAGCAAACAGACGATTGAAATGAAATGTTTCATCCCTTAATCCCTCGCTCTATTCAGCGCCTGCCCGCTTGAGCGGCAGGTGTTGAATCAGGTCGATCAATTCTGCGCTGCGCGCCGGCACAAGCTGGGAGTTGAAAATCTGCATATGCGAGCGCTCCAGGGTAACTCGAAAAACTGGCAGATCCGGGTAGTGGTCCAGGATTTGAGCCGTCAGGTTGAAGAGCAGATCCTCAACGGAGGAGTCATCGATGAAGATGACGCAGTCGGGCAGGCCGGCGGCAAGGCGTTCCATCACCAGATCATCCAGCGGCCAGTGTCCGGAAATTTCCAAACCCTCCACCTGGCTGAGGGTCTGCTCAACGCTTTCCCCAAACAGTCTCTGGGTGCTGAAAAGAAGAACACGCCTTGTGATCATTCCTGGCCTCCGCCCAATTCACTTCCTCCATCAACCGGTCTAATACTCTTAGCACGGCTGCTTCCACCCGGCGGCTGTGCGCTATTTCTGCAGCTCGCGGACCCAGGCGACGATATCGGCGATTTCCTGCTCGCTCAGCCGGTCCGCGAATCCGGCCATCAGGGTGCCCGGGCGGCCTTCCTGGATCAGAGTCACCAGTTCTGCCGTGGACTGACTCTGGATAAAGTTACTTGCCTGCAGCGCTTTACCGATGCCTCCTTCTCCCTGCGGTCCATGGCAGGACGCACATTGAACGGCATAAATCTGTGCGCCGGCCTGAGGGTCGCCCGGGGGCCAGTTCTCTTTCAGCGCTGCCAGAGACTGCACTGCGCCAGGCGCATCGCCCGATGTGATCTGAGCCTGGATCTCGCGCAGCAGTTCGGCCTGGCGGCCGGTGCTGGCTTCCAGCGCTCTTGAAAGGCGCAGCAGAGCGCTTTCGTTGTCGTTCTCCGATAATGCAAACAGGGCCTGGTCCAGCAGATCAGCCATGGAATAGGCCGGTTGGATCTCCCGTCCGTCTCTCCAGGCGGACAGCAGGGCCACCAGATCGTCGATCTGGGCCGGTGACAGTACGGTTCCCCAGGTTGGCATGCCGCGCGCCGGCCGCCCATTGGCGATCACGCTGCGGTACCAGTCGTCATCGAATTTTTCCAGCCGCTCAGGGGCATTCAGCGCGGGCACACCGGGGCTGCCTCCGGAACCATTTTCGCCGTGACAGAGCGCACAGGTGCTTGCGAAGAGCAGGGCGCCCTGGGCCGGGTCGGGCTGGCGCTGCTGAGGCAGGATTTCTGGCGCCGTCGCTTCCCAGGACCGCAGCAGTGCGACCAGGTCTTGAATGTCTTCATCGGTCAGCGGGCCGCCGAAATCCACACTCCAGGAAGGCATCTGTGTGTTGGGCACGCCGGAGCGGATCACAGAGAAGAAGATCTCGTCAGGCGTGTTTTTCAACACGGTGCGGTTCTTCAAGGCAGGTCCCAATCCGCCTTCGCCCTCCAGGCCGTGACAGGAAGCGCACTGGCTGGCGTACAGCGCATCACCGCGCTCGATGCGCTCCTGGCTTAACGACGCCGCGGCCGCCTGCAGGCGAGGCGGGTCACCGATCCAGTAAACTGCCAGCGCGATCAGCATGAGCAAGGCCAGCCCCAGCCCTACGGCAAGCAGGGACGAATAATCTTCTCGCTTTTCCCCGGAGTCGAGTTTAAAGCCGTTCGTGCTCATACCTTCACCGCCTGATCGGGCTCATAGCGGCTGCGTGTCAGCGGCCGGCCGGTGTCGACCCACACTTCGCCGTTGGTGATTTCAACCGGAAAGATATCCAGCGGCCGGGGCGCCGGGCCGCCGGTCACCTCCCCGCTGGGGGTGAACAGGGACCCGTGGCAGGGGCAGTGGAACTGTCCCTCCGCCTCCGACCAGGGGACCGAACATCCCAGGTGGGTGCACTTCTGATAGATGGCCAGCAGCCCATCCGGGGTGTGAGAGATGTAAAACCGGCCGGCCAGGATGCGGTTGACGCTGCCGGGGGGGAACTCTTCCACCCGACCGGCGTACACACGTCCCCCAAATCCCTGTTTTTGGGGCGGGCGCAGAAAGCGGAACAATGCGCCCAGCCAGCCGCCGGCCAGGGCAGCCAGGCTGCCGGCAAAGGCCAGGCTGAGGAAGTTCCGCCGGTCCAGAGGGGAACGAGAGCGGTGGAGCAGCGGCGGGTTGGTTCGTGCAGGAGCTGTCATCACTTCCCTCCTATAGATTGTCCAGCGGACTGTAACCGTCCGGCATATCCCAGGGCCAGTACAGTTCGAAGCCGGGTCCCCGGAAGAAGAAACCAACCAGGGTAAAGACCACGGCTGAAACAAACAGCATGGTGAACAGAGCCAGCATCACTTCGCGGCTGTCGGGTTGAAAGCGGCGAAGGACGGCCACGGGGATCATCACGATCACCGCCATTAACAGAGCGGGGATCAGGAATTGAAGCACCCAATCGGGCGCCAGGCCGCGCAGCAGCTCGCGGGCAGGGAACGCATTATCCAGCACGATATAAGCCGGCATGACGACCAGTGCATATACGGTGGTGTACAGGGTGATCTTTTTGCCGCGTTCCGAAGTGAACCAGCGTCCGGAGCCCTTGCTGCTGTTGTCCAGATAGGGGATGGCCAGCACAAATAAAACCATGATCGTCGGCAGGATGACGGCCATCAGAGTCGGGTGGCCATGTTCGAGCATTTCCTGCAGGCCCATGAAGTACCAGGGGGCCTTGGCAGGATCGGTGGTGACGTTGGGGTTGGCGAACTCCTCCAGAGGGGCATTACGCGCAAGCGACATGAGGAGCAGCACCGCTCCCAGCCCCAGCGCCAGCACGATTTCCAGCAGGGCAACCACCGGAAAAGCAAACACGGTATCGTCGGGGCCTTTTTCCACCATCGTCTGGGGTGCACCCCGCACCAGTTCAACCAGTGTGTAGGTCTTGGAACTGCTTTTTGGAAAGGAAGTTTTTTCTGGAATGCGCATCATGGTGCTTATCCTTTTCGCTCTTTTTCGCGTTCTGCATCCTGAACAGCCAGGCCGCCGTCTTTGCGCACGCGCCACAGGTGTACGCTGGTCAGCAGGGCAATCCCCAGCGGGATGAAAAACACGTGCAGGGCATAAAAGCGCGTCAGGGCCGGCTGCCCGATTTCGGTGCCTCCGAGCAGGAACTGCCGGGCGATATCGCCGCCGATGGGTGCGTAGCCTGCCACGCTGGTTCCGACGGTAATCGCCCAGTAGGCGAGCTGGTCCCAGGGAAGCAGGTACCCGGTAAAGCTGGCGCCAAAGGTGAGCAGGAGCAGGAACACGCCGATCACCCAGTTGAACTGGCGCGGCGGCTTATACGCCCCGGTGTAGAAAACGCGCGCCAGGTGCAGCACGACCAGGATGACCATCAGGTGCGCGCCCCAGCGGTGCATGTTGCGCAGAAGCTGGCCAAAGGGCGTTTCCGTCTGCAGCTGGACGATGTCGCCATAAGCGTGCTCAACGGCCGGTGTGTAGTAGAACATCAGCAGCATGCCGGTGATGGTCAGCGACACAAAAGCCAGCAGAGACAGCACGCCCAGCCCCAGCGAATATCCTGCTCGCAGACTTTTGCGGCTAACTTTTACCGGGTGCAGGTGGAAGAAGATATGGCTGGTCATCACGAGTGATCGATCCAGAGGGTTATCGGGCCAGCCGTGGCGAAATATGGAGCGCCAGACTCGTGAGCGGGTGACGAAAGCGGTCATCGAGCTCAGGTTCCATTTGTTTTCAATCTGCATATTCCAGCCTCTCCTGGAAGCGGAAGGCTTCCATCGTAATTGCGCCTGTTGGACAGCGCTGCGCGCAGAGCCCGCAGCGCGTGCAAATCGAATCGTCTTTGATCATGGCGGCGAGGGGGATTTCCTCAGTGTCGGGGTTGTCTCCATCCAGGGCTGCGGCCAGAACGCCCTCCAGCACTTCATCACCGCTCAGGCTGGCGGCCGGCACAATTTTCAGGCAGTCCCACGGACAGACATCCACACAGCCGTTGCAGAGAATGCATTTTGTCCCATCGAAGACGGTGTTGATCCCGCATTCCAGGCAGCGCAGCGCCTGGTAGCGGGCGGACTCTTCGTCATAACCCAGCTCTACCTGCGAGATCCCGGTGCGGCGGTCGACTGGCAGCGACGGGACACGCGTGCGAACATAATTCAGCCAGTTCTCGGGCATCTTGTGGTTGGGGATTTCCGTCCAGGTGGTGGTCAGCGAGGTTTTCAGCGCGCGCCCCTGAATGAACTCCTCGATTCCCAGGGCTGCGAGATGTCCGTCGCGGACGGCATGGATGATCAGGCGCGGCCCGTGGGCCAGGTCGCCCCCGGCGAATACGTTGGCCGCTGACGTTTGTCCGGTTTCCGGGTCGATGGCCACCAGTCCACGCGGCGTAACCTGGATATCTTCAGCACCTTCAAGCATCCCCAGGTCGGCTGCCTGGCCGATCGCCAGGATGACCTGGTCGCACTCCCAGATGCGCTCTGTGCCGGGAACGAAGCGGGGGTTGAAGCGGCCTGTCTCGTCAAAGACACTGGCGACGTCGATGACCTCCAGGCCGCACACCCGGCCGTCGCGTCCCAGGATGCGGGTGGGCCCGTGACGGGAGAAAATCTGGATCCCCTCTTCCAGGGCTTCTTCCAGCTCCATTCGTGAGGCGGGCAGTTCCTCCCACGATTCCAGGGCGATGATGCGCACATCGGCAACGCCAAGGCGCAGGGCCGTGCGCGCCACGTCGAGCGCGGTCTGCACCGCTTCGTCCTGTGCTTCCGGATCTGGCGGCGAGGCGGAATCCTGTCCCTGGTTCGCCGCACCCGCCAGACCCAGCCGTAAGGCGGTGCGGGCGGCATCCATTGCCACATCGCCGCCCCCGATCACCACCACGCGCTGGCCCAGCTCCACGTGGTATCCCAGGTTGTAGTTCAAGAGCAGATCTACCGCCGGGATTACGCCGTCCAGATCAGACCCTTCAATGGACAGCCGCCGGCCGCTCATCAGGCCGGTACCCAGGTAAACGGCGTCGAAGTCCTGCCGCAGCCTTCTGAGCGGGATATCCACGCCGATGCGCGTGTTGTAGCAAAATTTCACCCCCAGTGCCTCGATCGCCTCCACCTCCAGGTCAAGGGCTTCCCAATCCACGCGGTAGACCGGCACTCCATAGCGCATCATGCCGCCCGATTTCGGCCCGGCTTCAAAAATCGTGACCTCATGACCCAGCAGCGCCAGGTCATGGGCGGCTGTCAAACCCGAGGGGCCGGCGCCCACCACAGCGACTTTTCCTTTACGCCGTCCCGGGGCCTTCGCCAGAGCGGCCAGGTTCTCGCGCGACCAGCGCGCCGGGGAGAAATCAACCCCTGCCCGACCCGGCCCACGTCCGACCTGGCTGCCAGCACGCAAAAAGCGGGACGTTACCCTCCCGCCGGGGAGTCTGCGAGCGGCCTCCGGCCCGTACCGCTCAGTCAGGACGCGCTTCAGCGGCCGGATCGCCACCGGTTTGCGTTCCGGGCCGATATCGCCGCGCCGGCAGGCTGCTTCACAGGGGGCGCCGCAGATCATCCCGCATGCGGTGGAGAGCGGGTTGGGGTCGTGGGCGATTTGATAACCGAGCTCATAATCTCCCCTGGCAAGCGCCTGGATGTACCCGCGCGCATCGGTTAAAACCGGGCATGCGGCCTGGCACTTGACCAGCCCGCGATAATATCCGGCATTTGGAACGGTTACTTTGTATTTCTGCTCTTCCACAATCCCTCCCTGGTACATTTCCGCAGACCTCTGCCACAGGCTTCGAGAACAGGATAGCAAAACGTGCCTGCCCGGGGAATCCGTCTTGCGGTCATCCAGGAATGAAAAAAGAGCGATCTGGTGATCGCTCTCGCAGAAAAGAATTAGTTCTTTAACCGGGGGAGCTTACAGCAGCCCTTTGAAACGTGCAGCGTGGGCTGCCTGACGGCGGTTGCTGACCTGCAGCTTGGTCAGAATGTTGCGCATATGGGTTTTAACGGTATGGACGCTGAGGGACAGCTCGGCGGCAATTTCCTTGTCACTTAACCCCGCAGCTGCCATTCCCAGCACACTCTGCTCCCGACTGGTCAGTGTGATCTCTTCCGTCTGCATCTTCTCCGGCACCAGCCGGCTTAACCGGCGGAATTCTTCCAGCATATGCACTGCGACGGATGGCGCCAGCGGAGCCTCACCGTGAGCCACCCCGCGCAGCAGGGTGATCATCTCTTTTGAACTCATACTTTTCAGCAGGTAGCCGCGCGCGCCGCTTTTGATCGCCTGGAACAGGCGCTCGGGCTCCTCACGCACCGTGAGGATGACGATGGCGATCGAGGGCTGCTGCTGGGTGATCTGGCGGGTCGCTTCAATGCCATCCATGCCGGGCATCTGGATATCCATCAGGATTAAATCTGGCAGCAGTTCAGCAGCCTTGACCACCGCTTCCAGACCATCTCCCGCCTGTCCCACCACCTCGAAATCTGGCTGCGAAGCGATAATCCCGGCCAGACCCTCCCGGAAGAGAGCGTGATCGTCGGCGAGCAGGATACGCGTACGACTCATAAAAGCTCCTTTTGTTTGACACTCACTGGGACGGGGAGTTTTCTCAGCGGCCAGGTGAGGCTGATGCGGGTTCCCTTCCCCGGCGCGCTGTCGATCGTCAGCTCGCCGCCCAGATGAGCGGCGCGGGCTGCCAGGATCTGCAGCCCGAAATGCGGGCGGCCGTCTGCGGGGGATGCGGCCGGATCAAATCCACAGCCATCGTCCGTGATGTTCAGCCAGCCCTGCGCCTCCCGCTGCTCCAGCTCCAGCGTAATTTTTCGGGCTCCCGCGTGACGGCGGGTGTTGACCAGCGCTTCCTGTACAATCCCCAGGATCTGGCAGGCGTCTTCAGATGGCAGGAAAAGGGCCCCCTCCATCTCGACCTGCCAGTCGATCGCCGGACCGGCCTCCATGACCTGCTGCTGGATCAGCTCACGAAGCTGTTCCTGCAGCGAGCGGGGCTGCAGCGGCTCTTCCTGCAGGCTGGCGATCGTCCGCCGGACCTCGCCGGACGCCTGCCTGAGGTCCCGGCGCGCGCTGTTCAAAATCTCGCCGGCCTGATCGCAGGCACCGTTCTCCAACCGGTCGCTGGCCTGTTCCAGCAGCAGTCCCAGGGCATCCAGGGACTGCGCCAGGCCATCGTGCATGCTGGCGGCGATCCGCTGGCGTTCTTCCAGGGCGGCCAGGTGTTCGGCCTGTTCATAGAGGCGGGCGTTCTCGATGGCAACCGCTGCCGCGCTCGCCAGGCGGGCCAGCAGGGCAGGCGCGTCGGCTGAAAAAGCAGCTTTCCGGCGGTCGCCGACACACAGGGCTCCGATTACTCGCTCGCCCACGACGAGAGGCGAGGCCAGATGGCTGGCCCGGTAGCGCTCATCCATGATCCCACAGGTACCCGCGCACCCGCTGGCGCTGCAGGATATACCGGACGGCTGCTGTATGACGATTTTGACGAACGGGTTATTCACCGGTGAAGAGAGACATTTCACGGTGTCATCCGGCCCGCTGGCAGCCTGCAGCTTCAGTTTATCCCCCTGCTCGTTCAACATGCAGATAAATGCGACCTCCGCCTGGAGCAGCTCGCTGGCCCTGGTGGTAACGGAGTTAAGCACTTCCCGGCGGTCCAGCCGGGCCAGGATTTCCTGGCTGACTCCGTACAGCGCATCCAGCTCCCGGGTGCGCTTTTTGACCTCTTCCTCCAGCGTTTGCGCCCAGCGGGCAAGCTGCTGGTGAGAGATTTCCAGTTCGGAGCGCATGCTTTCAAAGCTGCGCGCGAGCTGGGAAATCTCAGCAGGTCCGACGTCCTCTACGGGGGTCTGCAGGTTGCCGCGGCGGATGCGGTCGGCCGACGCCTCCAGCTGCTTCAGCGGTATCAGGATGCCTTTCTGCACCAGCAGGGTGCCGGCCCCGAGCAGAACCAGGGCGGCAATGAAAAAGCTGACCTGGACGAGGCGGATGCGCTGGATGCGCAGCCTGGAGGCATCCTGAAGCAGCCGCACTGTCTGGTCAGCTTCATTCACCAGTTCAGGAGCGCGCAGCCGGATGGCCGATAAGGATGCACTGGCTTCGGCGGCTGTTGTGTCCACCGAAAGCAGCACTTCCAGTTCGGATGCGTAAACATTCCAGAGACGTTCGACCTGCCGGAGCTGCTGCTGGACCTCGGGCTGCGGAACAGGCCGCAGCTTAAGATATGTATCTCCGGGATATTGGACCGGCCCTCCCCCGATCAGCGCCTGCAGGGTGGCATCAAAAGCGGCAGCGGCTTCAGCCAGCGCTGCTGCGGCGTTGGGATCTGAAGGGGTTTCGGAGGCAAGACGAGTCATTAACTGCACCAGCATGCGCTGGCGCCCGGCCAGGTTAATGAGCAGCGCATCACCCGCCTGTGCCTGCAGACTCCAGAACGTCGCTCCCACCGATATCGTGATCAGCAGGAAGAACAGAATAAACAGGAGTCCCAGGCGGGTGCGAATGCTGTTCATGCTGCCTCAACCGGCTGAGATGATCGCGGCTGTGTCTCCACTTTTCCCTCCCGGTTGGATAGTCCCTCCTTATGTTCATTATCGCGCCAGATTCGTAAAAGTATATAAATCAAAGCCAGGGAAGGTCCGCCGGCGAACAGTGCGGCCGCCCATAGACGCCAGGATCCGCCTAACGCAGCCGGCCACAGGCCGGTGAGCGGCAGCAGCGAGCCCAGCAGCACAAAGGCGCTCCAGCCCAGCCAGCGCATCTGCCTCTGGATTGACGCATACCACTGCTGCAGGCCGGCGGTCACCAGCGCCAGGGTGACCGATCCCAGGAGCAGGATGTGCAGGTAAAGGATGCGCAGCCCGGCGGCTTCTCCCCAGCTCGCCAGCGCCGGCAGGGTGATTGCTGCATCCAGGCCGGCTTTTACAGCCAGCAGGGCCAGCGGCGCCCCCCAGCCTGCCCAGAATTCACCTTTATAAACAGGCCACAATACCCGCAGGTGCAGGAAAAGCCCGGCTGCGGCCAGCAGGCCGCCGGCGCTGGCCAGGGTGCGTAAATCTGCCGGCACCAGATGGACCGGGACCGCCAGTAAAAAGCTCAGCGGCAGCCCCAGGAGCAGAAGCGGGTCTTCCCAGCCTGACTGCCTGCGCACCAGTTCCGGTTTTGCAGCATAGGCTAACCCCAGCAGGCCGAGCACCGCCCATCCGTTGGAAAACAGGTCCAGAAAGATGTGGACGGCGGCCGCAGCCAGGAAAGGATCATTAATTTTGAAGGCAGACAGTACAGCGCGCGCCCAGGCCCCCAGCGACGCCGCCATGAGAAACAGCAGGGCTGCGTTCCACAGTTTCAGCGGCCGGCTGGGGCGGGCTGCCTTTACCGCCCGCCGGTAGAACAGGGCGAATGCATACCAGGCCAGCAGGTTGAGCGTGGAGATTGCAATGGAGAAGGGCAGGCGCAGGCCGCCGATTACAGCCAGCTCATATCCCCACAGAAAGAAGGGCGGAAAAGAGAGCATACCGAACACTAAGGTGATCCCCACCGACCAGCGCATCCCCGCCGGCAGTGAGCGTCCTGTCAGGGCCGGCAGGCGAGTCGCGATCAGGGCCATTAAAGCGGGGGTGACCCAGGCGAAGAACATCAGGTGCGAGTGGGCGTGGCGAACATTGACATACTGAATGCCGGATGGGAAACCGCCCGCCATCCACAGGCGCAGCAGTGCGCCGCTCGCCCCTGCCGCCAGCAGGGCAAGCAGGGACCAGATCCACATCCGCCGCGGCCAGGCGGGGTTCTCCGGCGGCTGTTCAGTGCTGCCGCGCTCTGTGGAATGAGCGGGTACGTCCTTTGCTCCGGAGCGCAGCCCGCTGAAAATCGATCGTGCTGTGAGTATCAGAAAGATCAGAATGGTGATGCCGTTTAACAGCCCGCCCCACATGCGTAGCGCAGAGTTCAATAACAGATCACCGGCAATGCGCAGGGCCAGGGAGAGATGCAGCAGGATCAGGGGCAGGTAAGAAAGGGGGGAATACTGCACCGGGATGTTGAGAATGGCGGGGAAAATGATGGGCGCGTGGGCGAAGATCATGGCGAACACAAAGCCCAGGAAGATCGAGTGCAGGAAGGCGTCATAAATGAAGCCAGCTGGCACAGCCCCGTAGCGCAGTCCGATAACGCTGCCTGCCAGCAGCCAGGCATACCCGGAGAGCAGACAGATAGCTGCAAAGCGCGGCAGCCCGGTCTGGCGGATGGTTTTGCGGGCAATATCATACCGCAGCAGCCAGATGGCCAAACCGGCCAGGCCTGCCGCCGCCAGGCGGGTGCCCGTTTGCGATGCGAATAAAGAGATCACCAGCCCGGCACAGAACAGGCCGGTGACGATCATGAACAGGTTATTGACCAAACGCGGCAGGCGCACCAGCCGGCCCAGCTCCAGGCGCTCACCGGCGATGGTCAGGATCAGGAAGGCTGCCCACCAGAGCACCACCCGGTAAACCGGCCAGCCAGCAGTCCAGAGCAGGTTGGCTGCAAACAGCGCCAGTGCTCCCAGGGCCATGACGACGGTATAGCCGGTGTGGTGCATGCGCAGGATCGCCGCGAACACCAGCACCAGCCAGAAACTGCCCGCCGTCAGCAGCAGGGCAGGCAGCGGCTCCCCGGCGCCGGTCAGGATCAGGATGCCTCCCACTCCGGACAGCAGCGGTCCCACATACGGCCAGCGCTGGCGAAGGGCGACGGCGCGCTCGATGCTGATCAGGGTGCTGAAGAACCCGGAGACCATCAGCGGGCCGTGAGCGCCAACCATCGAGGGCTGTATGGCCGGCCAGGGCCAGCCCATGCGGATCCAGCCCGCCCAGATGGCACCCAGCAGGGTCAGGATGGCGGCGGCCAGCAGGGGAACACGCCACAGGCGCCCTGGCGCCTGGATGGGATTGAGTGCAGTGCGCTGGTGGTTTTGCCCCTCCTGCGGTTGCTTCGATGCCGGTAATTTCATGCTGGAACTACTCCGAATCTTTAGATTGAGCCCGGGTCTGGATTGTGCCTGTTCTGGATCCCCACAGCAAACCAGGCCCGCCATTCATCGACTTAATGCCTGTTTATTGATTATGCCTGCTGGGGGATAGAAATTCTTTGATCCAGCGCAAAGAATTAGCGTAATTGGCCTGGAATTGTCGCCATTGCGATAAAAAAGCGCCCGCCATCTGGCGGGCGCGGGAACTTCGAACCAGGTCGTTCCTAGCGGTAGGCAATAATGCGGCCGTTCAGGTCGATCACATGCGTCTCGTCAATAGAGACCTGTGCGGAGCGCAGACGGCGCTGCAGTTCCTGCAACTCCAGCACGACTTCGTTGTAGTCAAGATCGCCCTGGCGGTAGCGGCGCTTGAGCTGGTTGTGTTCTTTGTCGACATCGTTCAGCAGCAGGCGAATCTCTTCGCCGGTGACCGGGTTGTCGCGGTACGCGTACCACTGGTTCTGCCAGAGCTGCGCCATCTCTTCGAGCTGGGCCTCCATCTCGTGCACCTGCTGCTGTTCACTGGCGGCCCGCTCGGCAGACTGGAAGGCTTTCTCCGCCAGCGCATAGTAACGAGCGGACAGGTTGCTCAACTGGCCCACCAGATGAATCGCCTTGGCGGGCTGGCTGCGCAGCGCTTCCCACTGCTCTTCAATGTTCGCCAGTTCCTGCTGCTCGGACTCGAGGCTGACCGAGGAAGGCGGCCAGTGGCGCAGGCCGCGCATCCAGGCAGCGATCTCGGCCATTTTCTCTTTAGCGTACTGGCGGTTATCGCGCGCTTCCCTGTGCGTGTCGATCACCGGCCGGGCGACATCCTCCAGCGCCTGCATGGCGCCGACGGATTTCTGCCAGTAATCGCTGCGGCGCTTGAGCTCCAGGATCTGGTCGTCCAGTCCCATTTTTGGCTTCAGGCCCAATCCGGTTTTCGAAAAGGTTTGCCCGGAACCCAATATCCGCTGGGCTTCAGCAACGGCAGGCTCATCCAGGTGGGCGATGGCCTCCAGCTCGGCAAGCTGCGAGCCCAGTGCTTTTATCTGGGCGTCGATCTCCTTACCAAAGCGGTCCAGCCAGGAGTTGAGCGCCTGTTCGACACGGCCTGCCAGTGCGCCTACAGCGCGCGCCTTGCCCTCGATGGGACCATGGGCGCGGTCCTTAAGGCTTGCACTGGCTTCTTCCAGGCCGCCTTGCAGACGGCTCAATTCCTGTCCGGCCAGCTCGGTCAGAAAGGGGTTGCTGCGTACCAGCAGGCCAACCTGGTTCAGGGCGGCCCGCAGGCTGTCGAGCTGCTCCTGGGCGAACTTTTCCGAATGCTGCACCTCCTCCAGGCGTTCGCGCACTTTCTCCGTGCGGCTCTGCAGGTTCTGCTGCAGCTTTGTGAGCTGGCGGACGTTTTCTAGATATTTCTCCAGATCCTGCTCCGGAATGGGTTCGCCCGGGCCGGCGGCTTTCACCTGGCGGTAGCCCTCTGAAAACTTTTTCAAATCATCGATCAGCGTGCCGAGCGAATCCACCCGCGCCCAGTTTTCGGGGTCGTATTCGCGCAGGCGGGTCACCAGCCGGCGGTTCGTCTGCAGCCATTCATCCGCCTGGCTCCACTCGGGGCTGTTCAGCAGTTGGAGCAGTTCGCCGTGCTGGTGGGCGATCGCCTGGCAGTGCCTGGACAGTTCCTGCTGCCGGGCTGCAATCTCCCGCGCACTGGCCAGGTCCGCCTCAACCTGCTCAGGCGTGCGCGCCTTCTTGCTGGGGCCCAGCGCTGCAGACTGGCGGCTCAGGCTGGTCAGGACATCACGGCTTTTGTCCCACAGGATGGGGTGCGTTGCATGGGTGCCCAGATCGGAAAACTGTGCGGAGAGCTGGCGCAGGTTCTCGGATAGATCGGACAGCAAACGCTCCAGTTCACTGTGCTCCTGCTTTGCCCGGCGCAGCAGTCCTTCCATATCCTGGGCGGTTTTTCTGACCCGTCCGGCCTCCTCTGCAACTTTGGGGGTGCTTTCAATTTCCAGGCGGTTCATGGTGGCGTGCAGGGTTTCAGCAATGATCTGGAGCTGGTCGTACTGGCTGCGGATGTCGGTGAGGTTCAGCCCGGCGGGCATGCTGTCCATCGTCTGCTCCAGGCGCAGAAGTACCTGCCGCATCACCGATACGCGGTCTGATGCCGCTCTGTACTGCCGCTCCCAGTCTTCGGCCTGCGCAAGCAGCTCGCTGAACACCGGACCGGTCTGGCTGACGACCTCATAGGCGCGCACCACGCTTTCCTGGTCGGTCCGCTCCAGCACGTCTTTTTCATCCCCTTCTATGAATACGGCCGGAATCTGCCGGAAGAGGCGGCGGTTTTGTTCCAGTTTGCGCGCGGCTTCATCCATCGCCGGCCCGCTCACACTGCGGGAGCGCAGTGTGTCGAGCAGATCGCTGGTGCGCTGCTGAGCGTCGAAAGCTTTGCGGCTCTGCACGGCCACCTCCCAGGCGATCTTCTGGGTCTTTTCAATTGACCGGGCAGTGGCTTCCAGAGCGGTTTCAACTTCGGCGCGCTGCTCCCAGAGTGCACCAATATCCTTCTGCAGCAGATAATAGAAATATGGGGCGGCAATATTGGCCTGTATGCGCGTTGACTGCAGGTTGTGCGCATGTTCCTGCACGGCTACGTGCTGGCGTTCAATTTCTTCCAGACGTTGGGTAATATCCGCCAGACGTGCGTGCAGCTCGGCCGCCTGCGATGCATAAGGCTCCGGGTCATCCTCAGAAAACTCCTGGGCGATCAGCATCAGTTCTTTGCGGCGGTTCTGCAGGCGGCGCAGTTCACTGCGCATCTGTTTCAAATTCTGCTGGGTTTTATCGCGCCAGTAGCGCACAAGGAGAAACAGCCCTCCCAGAATTGCAATTAACAGGAGAGGTATCAGCCAGACCCCCGAATTCAAAAGGTTTAATTCGCCAGTACCCATAAGAAAAGCTTGCTTTCTAGTTGCGGATAGCTTTCCTTTTAATTATACTCAATAAGAGAACAAATGTTTAAAAGAACCGCCGGCAGGACTTTTTACTGCCGGCGGCTGAGATCACGATTTGAGCGCTGCCTCCATCAATTTTTGAATGCGGGAGATCATGCTCGCCGGGTCGGGATGCAGTCCCTCGATCAGCAGCGCATCCTCAAAAATCTGCTCGATAACCACACTGCTCAACGGGTCGTCCGCCGCCAGCGCATTCAATTTAACGATGATCGGGTGCTTCGGGTTAATCTCGAGCACCTTTTTCGGGACTTCGAAATCCCGGTTGAGCATCCGGTAGACACGCTGCATCTCCTGGTTCATCGCGCCCTCCGGGTCGATCAGGCGCGCTGGCGAATCGGACAGGCGGTCGGTCATGCGCACATCGCTGATCCGCTCGCCGAGCTGCTGTTTAAAGCGTTCGATCAGGCCTTTGCTCTCTTCCTCAGGAACAGAAGGCGATTCTGCCTCCGCTTCAGCCTTTTCTTCTTTTGGAAAATCGGGTTTTGCCGTCGCGACGTTCTCGAGGGGGTAATCCTTATATTTGTTGAGGCGCACGAGCATGAAAGAGTCGACCGGGTCGGTCAGCATCAGGACTTCGACGTTGTGCTTGCGGAACAGGTCCAGATGCGGGCTGTACTGAACGGACTGCGCGTCATCGCCCAGAATGTAGTAGATGGATTTCTGCCATTCGGGCATGCGCTCCACCACCTGGTCCAGGGACGACCATTCATCCGGATGGGTGGTGGTGCGGAAGCGCAGCAGCGGATAGAGCGCCTCTGGCTCGTTCAATTCTACTGCGACCCCGTGCTTGATGAAGCGGTCATACGCCTTCCAGAACTTGTTGTACTTTTCCACATCGTCTGTGGCAAGCTTCTTCAGCGTGTCCAGGACTTTGCCTGTGACCAGCTTGCGAAGCTGCTGCATCACCCGGGTGGACTGTACGGCTTCACGCGACACGTTGAGCGGCAGGTCTTCGGAGTCCACCACGCCCTGGACGAACTGCAAATACTCGGGCAGCAGGTCTTTGTTATATTCCTGGATGAGAACCTTGCGCGCGTAGAGCTTTAACCCTTCCTCCCTGCGGATGGACAGCAGCCCGCGCTCCGGGTTGGAGGGGATGTACAGCAGGGCGTACATCTGCACCGGCGCGTCCACGGCCATGTGGGCGTGAGCCAGCGGCGGCTCAAAGTCCAGGGTCATCTGCTGGTAGAACTCATCATAGTCTTTCTGCTCGACCTCGCGCGGCGACTGGCGCCACAGTGCGGTCTGCCGGTTGACCTGTTCCTTCTGATCGCCGATATAGATGGGGAAGGGGACGAAGTCGGAATGTTTGCGGATTACCTCGCGCAGGCGGTATTCCTTTAAAAACTCCTGTGCATCGTCGGTCAGCTTGATGATCACGTCCGAACCGCGCCTTTCTTTTTCGGCCGGTTCGATCGTGTAGGTATCGCTGCCGGTGGAGTACCAGGAAGCGGCCTGCGCATCTGGCCGGTACGAGCGCGAGACCACGCGGATCCACTCCGCCACCATGAACGCCGAGTAAAAGCCCACACCAAACTGGCCGATCAGGTCGTTGACCTGTTTGCCGCTCTGCTGGGCGGCGGCCAGGAACTCGCGTGCTCCCGAGTGGGCGATCGTCCCCAAATTTTCTTCCATCTCTTCGGCCGTCATGCCGATGCCCGTATCGCGGATGGTCAGGGTTTTCTCGGCTTCGTTGGGGATGATCCAGATGCCCAGCTCCGCATCCGGGTCGAGCACTTCCCGGTTGGTCAGAATCTCAAAATTCATGCGTGTCAGAGCATCGGAGGCATTGGAGATCAGCTCGCGCAGAAAGATCTCGCGTTCAGTATATAAAGAATGGATCAGGATATTCAGAAGCTGGCGAGTTTCTGCTTTGAACGCAATCTGTTGAGACTTCTGAGGTGCAGTATCCATATCGCTCATGGTCAACCCTTCTGATTATTACAGTATGTAGAACCAAATTAAAACCGATCAGTGTAAGAATTGTATAAAAAACTGCGGGGCGGATTACCTTGAGCGCTGCTGGAAGATTTTCTCGGATCAATCGACAGCGTCCCAGGGGGTGGTGGCGCTGCCCTGTGCCAGCAGGGAGGTGCGGATTTCTGCTCCCAGCTCGGGGAGCAGGTCGGCGCAGGCTGCCAGCAGACCGAAGCATCCGGCGATCATCATGTCACCAAAGGGCACGGCGAAATAAGGCCGCAGCGATGAGCCGCGCATCATACTGCGCCTTGGTCCGGTGATCACAACGCCGAAGCTGTCCTCCTGCAGGGAGAGCGGCTCTTGATCGTAAACCAGCGCGCCGTGACCGTGATCGTCAAACACATCTGCATGTGTGAGCGTTCCCTGCGCCAGATCCTGCAGCAGCTTTTCCAGACGGGGTAGATCGACCAGCCCGGTGTGGTGTTCGAAGACGCCTTCGATGCCCCGCGTGCCCAGCCGGAAGGCCAGGGTGTGGAAATTGCCGATATTGGCAACCAGCTTGCGCTCCCGGCGGGCCACAACCGGGTCAAAGGTCGCCCCGAGGACAGCCGCCGGCGCGCTGTCCATCACGACCAGGGGAACATCGTCGGGCAGCGGGTGACTCCCGCTGCGCGCGCTGCGGGCCACGGCCTGCAGGCGGGTCATGATGGCGGGGATCTGGTCCTCGCGATAGGCAAAGGCGCTCAACCGGTTCTCCTGGCGGATGCGTTCATCCAGATAGTCGAAGCGGAACTGGCGGTCGGAGACATCGGGCGGCGCGTTTCCATGATCGAACACGGCGACGGCCACAGCGGCCAGGTTAGTGAGCTGCACCCCAAATTGTGCCAGGGCATGGCTGATGGCGGCAAAGTCAAAATCGCGCAGTTCGATGCGGCACACTTCTCCAGAAAGGCGGGCAGCTTCATCGTCGGAGATGACCCGAATGCCAGAAGCACGCACGGCGTCCAGGTCGTCATTAAAAGAGCGTGCGGCTTCGGGTGTGGCGTACACAGGCAGCCCGGCGCGGGCATGCTCCTCTGCCGCCCAACCGCTCGGCCCGCCCCCCATGATCACCCCGGTCAGCAGCACGGGCTCTCTGCGGCGGGTGGCGGCTTTGATTTTGCGGTGGACGATCATGGTGGGCGAGGGGACAACCAGCTTAAATCCATTCTCCAGGTCCAGGCGCGAATCGTACAGGAAGATGTCCTGCGTGCCCGTACCAACGTCAACCGTTAAGATCTGCATCGTACCTTTCCTGAATATATGGCGAGTGGAATCATCCGGCCTGCGGTTTTGTTAAATGCTACCATACTCCTGTACAGGGTGCGGACGGGAGATTGATCACCGTCATTGCAGTACGAAATTCTCTTATTCCCTCAGAATTCATAAGGTATACTGGTAAAAAATCCCTGAAGGGAGCATGCCCATGAGCCTCGAATCTGAAAAAGAACGCTGGGAAGAAACCAAACTCAAGCCCACGCTCAAGCGCTTTCCGGAACGCAAAGCAAGCTTTCATACTTCGTCCGGTATCCCCCTGCCTGTCGTCAATCTGCCCACCGATCCCGATCCCGATTACATGGAAAAGCTGGGATTCCCCGGCGAATATCCCTTCACGCGCGGCGTCCAGCCGACCATGTACCGCGGCCGCCTGTGGACCATGCGGCAGTATGCCGGCTATGCCACAGCCGAAGAATCAAACCGGCGCTACCGCTACCTGCTTTCTCAGGGGCAGACCGGCCTTTCCGTGGCATTCGACCTGCCCACCCAGATCGGGTATGACGCAGACGACCCGATCGCAGCAGGCGAGGTGGGGAAGGTGGGGGTCTCCATCTCATCACTCGAGGACATGGCTGCGCTGTTTGACGGGATTCCCCTGGACAGGGTTTCAACCAGCATGACGATCAATGCCCCAGCATCCATCCTGCTGGCGATGTATATTGCCGTGGCAAAGCGCCAGGGTGTGGAGCCGCACCAGCTGCGGGGAACGATCCAGAACGATATCTTGAAAGAGTATATTGCGCGCGGCACGTATATTTTCCCCCCGTCGCCATCCATGCGCCTGATTACCGACGTGTTCAGCTTCTGCCAGAAGGAAGTGCCGCACTGGAACACGATCAGCATTTCCGGTTACCATATCCGGGAAGCCGGCTCCACCGCTGCCCAGGAGGTGGCCTTTACGCTGGCCGATGGTATCGCCTATGTTCAGGCGGCCATAGACGCCGGGTTGGATGTGGACGGCTTCGCCGACCAGCTTTCGTTCTTCTTTAATGCCCACAACAACTTCCTCGAAGAAGTAGCCAAGTTCCGGGCTGCCCGGCGTATGTGGGCGCGCATCATGCGCGAGCGCTTCAAGGCTCAAAATCCGCGCTCCTGGATGCTGCGTTTTCACACGCAGACGGCAGGCTCGACACTCACCGCACAGCAGCCGGAAAATAATATTGTGCGCGTCACCCTGCAGGCCCTGGCGGCCGTGCTGGGGGGCACACAATCGCTGCACACCAACAGCATGGATGAGGCACTCTGGCTGCCGACCGAACAGGCGGTCCGTGTGGCACTGCGCACCCAGCAGATCATTGCCCACGAGTCAGGCGTGGCCGACACGATCGACCCTCTGGCCGGCTCATACACGGTGGAATACCTCACCGATGAGATCGAGCGCTGTGCCAGTGAATACATCCAGAAGATCGACGACATGGGCGGCGCACTGGCAGCCATCGAACAGGGTTATATCCAGAGCGAGATCCAGAACGCAGCCTACAACTACCAGCAGGCCGTTGAACGCGGCGAGGAGATTGTCGTCGGGGTCAATGCCTTTCAGGTCGAAGAGAAACTGGAACTGGAACGCCTGAAGGTTGACCCGGCCATCGAGCAGGCTCAGCGTGCGAAGCTGGCGGAACTGCGCAGCCGGCGAGATAACGCGCGCGTACAGGAGATTCTAGGCCATCTGGACGCGGCGGCCCGCTCTTCAGAAAACCTGATGCCCGTCTTCATCACGGCAGTGGAAAATGATGTCACCCTGGGTGAGATCTGCGGCGTGCTGCGCAGCGTGTGGGGCGAGTACAGCCCTCCCACCTGGTTGTAATCGATCTGATAAAGGAACCTCAGAAAATGCCCACCATCAAACGTATCGATCACATCGCTATCCTGGTTGATGACCTCGATGGCACCCTGGATTTCTGGCGCGATGCCCTCGGCCTGCCGCTGGCTCATACGGAAGAAAACCCGGCTGAGCAGGCGAAGATCGCTTTTCTGCCTGCCGGTGACAGCGAGATAGAGCTGGTGAAGCCCACCACGGACGACTCTGGCCTGGCGCGCTATCTGGAGAAGCGCGGCCCCGGCATGCACCACATCTGTCTGGAGGTGGATGACCTGGAAGGTATGCTGGCTCAATTAAAGGAAAAGGGAATCCAGTTGATCAACGAGGAGCCCCGGCTGGGTTCGGGAGGAAAGAAATATGCCTTTATCCACCCGAAGAGTGCTCACGGGGTGATGGTCGAACTTTACGAACTGCCCGGGTAATACCGGCAGGCTGGTACAATTTGCGGTGAGTCTGGACCCGGTTCTGTGGTCCGTATGTAATGCGGACAGGGCCAGATTCACCGCTTCATTTTAAAATTGACAAGGACTCAGGGGGAATATCACGACACAGCCGTTCACTGCAACCTGGATAACTGAGCTGCCAGAGGAGGGACGTTCGCATGCAAGAGGTATCTACCCGACAGCAGGTTTTGCCGCTGCACGGCTGGATCGGCCTGGGGCTGATCGCTGTTTTCTGGACTCTGAACTGGACGCTGACCGGGCTGCGAACACACTGGGGCTTCTTTCCCCTGTGGCTCGGGTACTGCCTGCTGGTCGACTCGCTGGTGTACGTTCGCCGGGGCACCTCGCTCCTGACCCGCAGCTGGAAGCAGTATATTGGACTGTTCCTGGTCTCCGTGCCTGTCTGGTGGCTGTTTGAAGGACTCAACTGGCGGCTGCAGAACTGGACCTATGTAGGCGCAGAAGCTTTCTCTCCGTTCACCTTCTGGCTCTGGGCCACATTAAACTTTTCAACCGTCGTGCCGGCTGTGTTCGGGACAGCAGAATTGATCGGCAGCTTCGACTTCGTCCGCAAGCTGGGGCGCGGGCCGGTTATCCGGCCCGATCGAAGGGTTACGAGCGCGTTTTTTATCGCTGGGGTGCTGATGCTGGTTATGATGTGGATCTGGCCGCAGCTTTTCTTCCCCTTTGCTTGGATTTCGATTTACTTCATCTGCGAGCCGCTCAATGTCTGGCTGAAGAATCGCTCCCTGGCGGACGACCTGGCGCACGGCGACTGGCGGCGGGTGATCGCATTATGGCTGGGAGTACTCCTGACCGGTTTTTTCTGGGAGATGTGGAATTACTTTTCTTATCCGAAGTGGGTATATTCAATCCCCTGGGCGGACTGCTGTCATGTCTTTGAGATGCCGGCGCTCGGGTATGGGGGCTATCTACCCTTTGCCCTGGAGCTTTATGCGCTGTATCATCTGGCCATCGGGTTTGTAAAGGGGAATAAGGACCGGCAGCCGGAATACGTTCAGATTATCCCCGGAGCGTGACCGGGGAATGTTATGGCCTGGTGGTTAATCGTTCAAGGCGCGAAACCGCTGGCCGGCAGCTATTCCTCGCTCGCTTCCACTGCATCGACAAACTTGCCCCCCTGAATTTTTCGATCGATCAGGCTGCGTTTTGAGTCGAAGCGCAGCTCAACTTCAATGCGCTGGAAGCAAAGCTGGTCGCCGACCAAGATTTTGCGGCTGAAGTAGGTCGTTTCTCCATCCCCTTCGTCACCATAATCGATGCTCAGGTCGTTACGCGTGTCCAGACGTCCCTGGATTATTTCGCCGCAGCGGCTGCACTGCACTGCAAAACGGTAAAAATAATCCTCACGCTCCGGGGATGAGGACGAGAAAAGGCTGGTGATACGTTTGAAAAAGCCCATACGGTTTCCTTTTCGTGCTTTCAGGTGCTGAATCGTCTAAATTATAGACGGAAACCCCGCTCCTGTGCACACTCAGGGACCTCCACACAAGGGCAGGTTGTTATGGCAGGCATGGAGATCTCGCTGCAGCAATCCCGTTTGGAATTGAAAACCTGCTCTTGAAGAATGGTAAAGCACTCTGGCTGTTAGCGAGGCGCTGCATTTCATTTATAGTATGCTTATCTTCAGCCGGGGGCGGATCTGGACCGGTGTTGGTATAATTAACTTTTGCCTGGTTGCAGGGAGCATCACCGGTTTCTTAAAAATTTATGTTTTTAACCAGGCCGCTGTTTTATTTATGAAACACCTGTGCTATAATTTTCTGTTGACTTGCAGCGCAGTTGACGGGATTTGGAAGGTTCTGAATGACCCAAAATGTTATTCGCGTCGTTGGGGCGCGTGAACACAATTTGAAAAATATCACTGTTGAGATCCCGCGCGACAAATTCGTCGTGATCACCGGCCTGTCCGGTTCGGGAAAGTCTTCACTGGCTTTCGATACGATATTTGCCGAAGGCCAGCGTCGTTATGTGGAATCGCTCTCCTCCTACGCGCGTCAGTTTCTGGGGCAGATGGACAAACCGGATGTCGACTCCATCGAGGGCCTCTCTCCGGCGGTGTCGATCGACCAGAAAGGCTCATCCCACAACCCGCGTTCTACAGTCGGCACGGTAACAGAGATCTACGATTACCTGCGCCTGCTGTATGCCCGCATCGGTATACCACACTGTCCGATCTGCGGCCGGGAGGTTTCCAAACAGTCGGCACAGGAAATTGTCGAATCGATCGAAAAACTGCCCGATGGATCGCGCCTGGTCATCCTCTCGCCGCTGGTGCGGGGCCGCAAAGGAACCCACCAGGCCGTGCTGGAAGAGATCCGCAAAGCGGGATTTGTGCGCGCCCGGGTGGACGGTCAGATCTACGAGCTGGACGACGACATTGAAATGGATCGCTACAAGATCCATAACATCGAAGCCGTGGTCGACCGTGTGGTGGTGCGCCAGACAGAGTCAGAAGAAGATGCCCAGGCTGCTCGTTCCCGCCTGACCGATTCCGTCGAAACCGCGCTCAAATTCGGTGAAGGATACCTGATCATCCAGGATGTCACCAACCCGGATGAGCCGCGCGATCTGCATTTCTCTGAGCATCTGGCCTGCCCTGTCCACGGCGTCAGCCTGCCTGAGATCGAGCCGCGCACATTCTCATTCAATACCCCGCACGGTGCCTGTCCCGAGTGCCAGGGGCTGGGCGGAAAGCTGGAAATCGACCCCGAACTGTTGATCCCTGACCGGAGCCTTTCACTGAGCGAGGGCGCCATTCAGATCAACGGCTGGCAGAACCCGCGCGATGAAGGCGGTTACTACTGGCAAACGCTGGAGGCCGCGGCGCGTGAATATCGTATTAACCTGGACGCTCCGGTTGAAACGCTGACGAAAGAGCAGCTCGATATCGTCCTTTACGGCACGCGCGGCCGGGAGGTCACCGTCCACTACCGCAACCGCCACGGCCGTCAGGCGACCTTCCGCACGCCTTTTGAAGGCGTGATCGGTAACCTGATGCGCCGCTACAATGAAACCAGCTCCGAATATATCCGCGAAAAGCTCATGGAGTACATGAGCGAGCGGGTTTGCTCCACCTGTGGGGGGGCTCGCCTGCGCAAAGAAGCGCTGGCCGTCACCGTCGACGGGGTGAACATCATCGAAGTCACCCGCTGGCCGGTGAACCGCACCCTGGAGTGGATCGAGCGCCTTGCGGGGCCCGACACACCCCTCACGGCCCGCCAGCAGGCCATAGCCGGACGCATCCTGAAAGAAATTCGCTCGCGGCTGGGCTTCCTGGTGGATGTCGGTCTGGATTATCTCACCCTGCAGCGTTCGGCCGCTTCGTTATCCGGCGGTGAGGCGCAGCGCATCCGGCTGGCGACCCAGATTGGCTCGCGCCTGATGGGCGTGCTGTATGTGCTGGACGAGCCATCGATCGGCCTGCATCCCCGTGACAACGCCAAACTGCTGCGCACGCTGAAGGAGCTGCGCGATCTGGGGAATACCGTGCTGGTTGTCGAGCACGATGCCGAAACGATTATGGAGGCCGACTGGATCGTGGACCTGGGTCCCGGCGCCGGTGAGCACGGCGGGCGCATCGTTGGCGAAGGCACGGTTGAAGATATTTTAAAGAGCCCCGAATCGCTCACAGGCGCTTACCTCTCCGGACGGCTGGAGGTTCCAGTGCCTGAGAAGCGCCGCCCCGGCAACGGAAAAGCACTGCGGGTGGTCGGCGCACGCGAGAACAACTTGAAGAACATCGATGTCAGGATCCCCCTGGGACAGCTGGTATGCATCACCGGGGTTTCCGGATCGGGGAAATCCACCCTGATGATCGAAATTTTATATAAAGCCCTGGCGCGTGATCTCAACCGGGCGCACACCATCCCCGGCGCCCACGACCGCATTGAAGGCGTGGAGTACCTGGACAAGATCATCAACATCGACCAGTCGCCGATCGGAAGGACGCCGCGCTCGAACCCGGCCACGTACACGGGCCTGTTCGACCATATCCGCAACCTGTTCGCAGAGCTGCCTGAGAGCAAAGTGCGGGGTTATAAACCGGGCCGCTTTTCGTTCAATGTGCACGGCGGGCGCTGTGAAGCCTGCCAGGGCCAGGGTCAACTGCGCATCGAAATGCAGTTCCTGCCCGATATTTACGTCCCGTGTGACGTCTGCCATGGGGCGCGCTTCAACCGCGAGACCCTGCAGGTGCGCTTCAAGGACCTCAACATCGCCGATGTGCTCGACCTGACCGTGGATGATGCGCTGGAAATATTTTCCGCTTTCAGCCCGATGGCCTCCCGCCTGCAAACACTGCAGGATGTCGGACTGGGCTACATTCGCCTGGGCCAGCCGGCAACCACGCTTTCGGGCGGCGAGGCGCAGCGCGTGAAGCTGGCGCGCGAACTTTCCCGCCGGGCGACGGGCCGCACGGTTTATGTGCTTGACGAGCCTTCTGTGGGGCTGCACGCCGCTGATGTGCACAAACTGATCGAAGTGCTGCAGCGCCTGGTGGATTCCGGTAACAGTGTGATCATCATTGAGCACAACCTGGATATCATCAAGGTCGCAGATTATATTATCGACCTGGGACCCGAAGGGGGCGAGCGCGGCGGCAGTCTGGTTGCCGAGGGCACGCCCGAGGAGGTGTGTGCCGTGGATGCTTCTTACACTGGCCAGTTCCTGCGTCCCCTCCTGTGTCGCGACGGGCGGGTTCCGGAAAAAGCCGGCAGCCAGGCCGGTCGAGTGTAAAAATCAGGCCATCTGAATCAAAACTGCCGCCCACAGGCGGCAGTTTGCTTTAACTATTTTCTCCGGGCTTTCTGGGCTGGAGAGTAATGGTATCACCTCCGAGAAAAGCTCCCGAAAGCGGCGCCGCTTCCAGGGGCATCACCCGGCTGTTGGCGAAATAGGCAAACTCAAATTCGGTCGGATCGCCGGCGAGCTTGCCAGGAACCGGCATCAGGCGCGCGGTCAGCGGTTTGTCCAGCCGCTGCGCAAGAGCAGCCACATCCAGCAGCACGGCGGCGATCTGATCGGCGGTTGTGTCACCAGGCAGCGGGATGGTGTCCAGGCCGGTTCCGCATACGGCCGAGTAGAGCAGCAGATCCTTCACCGTCAGCGTGCCTAGCGCGGCCGCCCGGGCAAGGGTGGAGTCCTCCAGGACGGGCAGCATCAGGCCGCTGAACCCGGTGTGCGGGAAGTTTGCCTGGTCCAGGGTGCTGGCGATAAGGGCTGCGGCTGCCAGGGAGCCGTGCATGCCCACCACCTCAATTCCCAGGCGCTGCAGGGCAGTCCCCAGGGACTGCGCTTCCTCAGGAAAGGGGGCCAGGGAGAAGTCGATGCCGTAAAAGTGAACCTTCTGCGCCTTTTCCAGGCGCTGCGCAACCTCTACCAGCCTGCGGGCGTGCATCTCCAGGGCTTCTCTCAGGCGCTGCTGCGCAGTCTGCAGGGTTGGCGCACCGGTGAAGGCCTCTACGGCCAGGTCAGCAGCTGCAGTGGCCAGGGCGAAAGCCGGCTGCACGTCTGCACTGTGATAGGCGGCCGGGAAGAAGGGAGATCCCGGCTGTACGTTCGCCAGCGCGGTAAAACGCAGGTTGGTGAATCCATCGGGCGTCAGCGCGGCAGCGCGTTCGATCACCCGCGCACAGGCCCGCACGGCGGGAAGCGAGATCCCACCTCCGGGGGTGGTCATCATCCCCGAGAAAAAGGTGTTCGGCGCTGCCTCGAGAAAACCGGGGATGCGCGTGAAGCTCTCAGGGCTGTCCGGCAGCGCCGGCCCCAACGAGATGTAGGTGAACCCTGCTGCCGCTGCCTGGTTTTCGAACTCCCGGATCAGCTTTCTGGCGGCAGCAGGATCCTGTTCATCCAGCCAGATGGGGAAGGGCGGCGTGGCCAGGCGCACGGTCTCAACCGCATATCCGGAAGCCTCGACAGCAGCGCGCGCTTCGCGGATAAAACGGCCGGCCTGGGCCAGGGCCTCTTTTCGCGATGGGTGGTCGGGATGGAAAAAGTAAGTGATCGAGCGTATTTTCATGATGGCGTTTCCTGACGCTGCCGCACGACCTCGAACAGCAGGATCGCCGCGGCGATGGCCGCGTTGAGCGATTCCATTCCTCCCGGCATGGGGATGTGCACCGGGGTGGTGGTCAGGAGGCGCGCCTGCTCACTGGCGCCGTAAGCTTCTCCCCCCACAATCAGCGCCAGCGGGGCGCGAAAATCGCTGGCGTAGCATGACTGCCCCTCGCCGGCGGCAGCCAGATAAACCTGCAGCCCCGCGGCCTGTACCAGGGAGCGGATCTCCTCCCACGACAGTGCGTGAATAGGCAGGCGGAAGTGGGCCCCCATGGCGGACCGCAGCACCTTGGGGGAGTAGGGATCAACACTGCCGGGCGTGAGCAGCACGCCGTGCGCTCCGACCGCCGCGGCAGTGCGCAGCATAGTCCCCAGGTTGCCAGGGTCGCGCACCTGATCGGGGATGAACAGAAAATCCGGCCTGGGTGGCAGTGGAAGCGTCTGCATCTCCAGCACGGCCAGGATGTCCTGCGGGTTCTGGGTATCGCTGGCGGAGCGCAGCACATTCTCGCTCACCATTTCGACCTCTGCGCCGGCAGCCGCCAGCCGCTCCACGGCCTGCCGGCCGCGGAGGCTCAGGTCCTCAGTGTGCAGCACCAGCCGGGCGGGCCATCCGGATGCGGCGGCCTCCTCCACAAGGCGCACGCCCTCAACAGCGAAGGACTGCTCCTCCCGGCGTGCCCGGCTCTGGGACTGGATGAGGCGCACCCATTTGATTTTTGGGTTCTGCGTTGATGTGATCATGAAAAAGGTTCGGGTCGGATCAGGCCGTTGGCTGTATATCTGTCCAGACATCCAGAAAGGCCTGCAGCGTGGGCTGGTCGAACAGGGTCACCCGCACCTGCTTCAGGCTGCCCTCCGGGTGTTCCTGGAAATAAGCCTCCATGGCAGACAGGATCAGGCGGGCGGCGCGTTCTTTCGGGAAGCCAAAAATGCCAGTTGAGATGGCGGGCAGAGCGATGGAGGTCAGGTTCAGTTCTTCAGCCACCCGCAGCGAGCCCGTCACCGCAGCGCGTAAGGCCTGGTCCGCTTCCTGCTCGGCTCCGGGGCGCCAGACCGGACCCACGGCGTGAATAACATAGCGGCAGGGGAGGCTGCCGGCTCCGGTGTAGGCCGGGGAGTCATGACTCACCGGTCCGTGTCTGCGCACCCATTCATCGCTTTCCGCCTGGATCTGATGGCCGCCCCTGCGGACAATGGCTGCCGCCACTCCACCGCCGTGCTGCAGGTGGCTGTTGGCCGCATTGACGATGGCGTCGACGGTTTCTGCGGTGATATCACCCTGAACAAGCTGGATCAGCTGCCCGGAGGCGAGTTCGCGCTCTCGCACGACCCGGTTCATAACAGCCTCCTTATAGAGATCAGCCCATGGGATGGCGCATCCGCTGGCCGCCGATCAGGTGCAGGTGCAGGTGGTGGACCTCCTGGCCGGAGTCCGGACCGGTGTTGATAATCGAGCGGAAGCCGGACTGGGCGATGCCTTCCTGTTCGGCAAGCTTGCGTTCGACGGTGAAGAGATAGCCCATGAGGCCTTCGTCTTCCGGCTGCAGTTCATTGATGGAAGCAATATGTTTATTGGGGACGATCAAGATGTGGGTCGGTGCGACCGGATGGATATCCCGAAATGCCGTCACCCGGTCGTCTTTGAAGACGATTTCGCTGGGAATTTCCCCGGCAACGATTTTGCAGAAGATGCAGTCGGCCATTCTCGCTTCCTTTCTGTTCGTGATGTTTACAGCGCTAACTGTCCCTGCATTCCCTCCTCAAACCAGCCGGTCAGGCGCACCGGCGTGATCTGATTCCACAGGCGCTGCGGGGCGACAGCGCGCACTTTTATGTAGCTATCGGTCAGCCCATTGAGCACCCAGCCTTCCGGCCCCAGAGCGGTGGCGCTTTCCCAGAGCACCGGCAGCACCTGGCCGAGATGTTTTTCCTGATAGGCACGGGCTGATTCGGCCAGTACGGCGCGTAAACGTGCGTTGCGCTCTTTGCGTACTGGATATGGCACCTGGTTAGGCATGCGCGCTGCCGCTGTGCCGCTGCGAGCGGAATAGGTGAAGACATGGCCGCCGGCGAACTGCGCGGCGCGCACATATTCCAGAGTCTCCTCGAACTCTTCATCCGTCTCACCGGGGAAGCCGGTGATGATGTCGGTGGTGATGGCAACATCCGGTATGGCCGCGCGCGCCTGTTGCAGCAGCCTGGAAAATGATTCGGGGGTGGTCTTGCGGGCCATACGGCGCAGGGTAGCAGCGCTGCCTGACTGCAGCGGCAGGTGGAGATGCCGGCAAAGACGGGGATCGGACCACAGCGAGAAAAAGCTCTCGTCCAGATCCCAGGGCTCCAGCGAAGAGAGCCGCAGCCGTGGGACGTCGGTTTCACGCAGGATCGCCGTCACAAGCTCCTTCAGGTGGGTCTGCGGTTCCAGGTCCTGCCCCCAGGATCCCAGATGCACGCCGGTGATCACCACTTCCTGAGCGGCCTCCTCGCCGTGCTCGCCGGGCTGCAGCACCGCCTGGATATCCTCCAGCACCGCTGCAATTGTGCGGCTGCGCCCTTCGCCGCGCGCCACGGTGGTGATGCAGAAAGTGCAGCGGTTATTACAGCCATCCTGCACTTTGATAAAGGCCCGTGTGCGCAGGCGCGCCCCGGGGATGAGCTCGCGCTCCAGCATTTCGCGGTCGAAAACTTCTTCTGAGATCTGCAGCAAATCAGGCACCAGGCGGTCTTTTTCCGCGTTGGGCACCACTCGGCGCACCCCGGGTAAACGCGCGGCGTCTTCAGGCCGCAGCGTGGACCAGCATCCGGTGGCGATGATCTCATCGACCCCGGCGCGGGAGATATGGCGAATCTTCTTGCGCGAGTCCGCAGCCGCTGCGCTGGTCACCGCGCAGGTGTTGACAACCGCCAGGTCCGCCTCCTGTGGGTCGGCCACCAGGGTGTGGCCTGCAGCATGGAACTGGCGGGCGTAAAACTCAATCTCTGCCTGGTTCAGACGGCAGCCTACCGTGTCCAAATATACCTTCATCGTCTACCTGTACCTGAGTACCGGCCTCAACCTTCCTGTTCATCCCGTGAAGCCGGTTCCAAAACTGTAAAATGATCAAAGTGGATATCTGTGCCGCTGCTGGCAAATGAGCCGGCGATCAGTCCCACATCTCCGTGGGTGTACACCGGGTCCTGCACTTCGGCCAGTTTCGTGCCGTTGACATACAGGGTCAGGCGGTCCCCTACACAGTCTGCGCGAATGTGATTGGTCTCTTCTCCCTGCCGGATGGCTTCACTCGGCTGCATACCGTCCATGCCCAGCAGATCCTGCTGCTCACCGCTGCGCCTGCCGATGCCATAATAGCCATCGCTGCTGATCAGAAAGAAATAGAAATGGCTGCTGTCCACAGCCCGGCAGATCACGCCAAAGTGATTGTCATCCGGCCCGCTGGCTTTGGCTGCCTCAACCTCAATCCGTACATCGCTGAAGTCCAGCCCGGGTCCTGACCAGATGTCGGTATAGGCCTGGTTGATATAAATGCGGTAGAACCCCCCGGCATAATCGGTCTCTCCCTCTGTGGTTGCGCCCCGGTTCCAGCCGCTGGTCGGCTGTGAAAAGTCATCCTGAAAGAGGACTGCACCGGGTTCGGGCTCCTCCTGCCCCAGGTTGAGGACCTGGCAGGCCGTGAGTGCCAGGAGAAGGATCAGTATGGAAAAAGAGCGAACTCTCATGCAGCGCATTCCTGAAGTGTGGGCACCATGCTCCCGGTAGGATGGCGAGTCGGTAGAAAGGGAACCGGCCTCACGAAAAGTTATTGTAGCATAACGAGCAGATTCGGGGAGATGCTTACTGCAGCAGGCGCTCCGCCTGTTCGGCGGTGGGGCCGCCTTTGTCCAGACTGCGGGCCAGCTCGAACGCCTGCTGCGCCAGTTGTTCCTGGCCCTGCAGGCGGTAAATCAGGCCCAGATGCAGGTGAGCAGGGGCGTACGACGGGTCGACCTGCAGGGCTCGCCGGGCGAAGCGTCCGGCATTGCACAGGTCGTTCAGCCGGATCAAGACCTGGGCCATCATGTCGAGCGATTGGGGGTCTTGCGTGTTGAGGAGCACGGCGCGGCGTGCGGCCGGCAGGGCGACCTCCCCTGGCTGGTAGTTGTATTTCAGAGAGAAAGCAGCCAGCAGACGAAAAAAGGAAGGGTTCTGGGGGGCCTGCCGGGCAGCCTGCTGGTAAGCTTCATAAGCTGCAGCCAGGTCGCCCTGTGCAGCCAGGGCATTTCCCAGTTCTGCCAGCAGGATCGCTCGTTCCGGGTTGTGCTGCAGAGCAGCTTGTAAGGACTGCACGGCCTTTTCGGGTTCCCCCTGCCGCTGCCAGTACATGGCCAGGAAGAGCTGCGCGGACAGCGAGCCGGGGTCTAGCTCAACAGCAGTCTGCAGCGCCTGCAGACTGTCCACCTCAGCCAGCCCGTCCATACCTGCCTGCTGCCGGGCCTCGCCCAGGAAAGCCCAGGCTTCGGCATAATCCGGACGGATCTGAACCGCCCGGTGGAAAGCCGCTGCCGCCAGGTCCCATTCCCCCAGTCCGGCCAGCGCCCGGCCTGCAGAGACCAGTGAATAAGCCGGGTCGTCTGCGAAGCGGGCCGCAGTAATGCTGCGGGTAATTCTGCTGACCGCATCCTTAAGGCCGGGATCCAGCCGGGCGGCGTGCGATAAATAAGCCAGAGCGGCCTCTGGCTCATATGCGGCGGAAACCATCCCAAGATGGAATTGTACTTCTGCCTGACCGGGTTCGCGTTCGGCCAGCATTTTTAACACCCGGGCCGCTGAGGCCAGATCCTGCTGCTCCAGATAAGCGCTGGCCAGGTCCCAGTAGAGCCCGGACGGTACTTTTCCGGTCTGCAGGGCCTGCTCCCAGGCCTCAATCGCCCCGTACGCATCGCCCTGCTGCTTCCGGGCATCTCCCAGTTGGATCAGGATGTTCGTACTGGGCTGCATCAGGGCGGCGCGTTCAAGATAGATCTCGCTGCGCTGCGGGTCGCCGCCCTGCAGGGCGTAGATGCCCGCGGCTTCCCACAGGTCCCCCCGCCGGGGCTGCCATTCCGCAGCAGCCGCAAAGTGGGCGGCTGCTTCCAGATAAGTGCCGCGGTGCAGCGCTTCCACTGCAGCGCGGATCTCCAGCGGCGCGCGATACTGGAAGGGCGGCAGCTCCAGCAGCGGCAGCAGGATCACCAGCAGCAGATAGGTTCCCAGCGGACGCAGTTGTTCGGGGCGGAACATACTCTACATTATATATGAGCCGCAGAAGGGCAGGCTCTGATAGTTTCGCAAGGCGCGGGCAGCGTGTCTGCACCGGCTTTGCGTGCTGTAAATTTCGTTTGTTCCTTCAGGAATATTTCGCTATAATTGGTACAGAATACACAAATTCTTACAAGGGTGGAGAACGGTTATGGATTTGTCCCTGCAGGCTGAACACCGCATGGCGCAGCAGATGGTGCGCGAGTTCGCCCAGAAGGAGGTTGCGCCTGTCATCAAAGAGTGGGACCGAAAGCAGGAGATGGCGCCGTTTGTCCTGCGGCGCATGGGGGAATTAGGGATTTTAGGGATCTGTCTGCCGGCTGCATACGGCGGGCAGGGGCTGGATTACATCTCCCTGGGATTGGCCTGCGAAGAACTCGAAGCCGTGGACACCAGCCTGCGGGTAGTGATGTCGGTGCATGTCGGGCTCAACAGCCTGGGTCTGTTCCAGTGGGCGACAGAGGAGCAGAAGCAGCGCTTTTTAGTCCCACAGGCGCGCGGCGAGAAGATCGCTTGCTTTGGGCTGACAGAGCCAGGGGCGGGATCGGATGTGGCCGGCATCGCCAGCACGGCCGTGCTGAAGGGCAGCGAGTACGTGATCAACGGCGAGAAGATGTGGATCTCCCTGGCCACCAGGGCGGATCATGTGCTCTGGTTTGCGCGCACGGAGACGGACGCGGCCGACCCTCACGACGGGCTTTCGGCATTCCTGGTCGAACTTGACCGGCCGGGCGTTTCTCGCGGCGACATTCACGGTAAGCTGGGCGTGCGCGCCGGTTCGACCGGCTGGATCGCCATGCAGGATGTACGAGTTCCCGTTGAAAACCGGATCGGTGAACCCGGAGAGGGCTTTAAAATTGCCATGTCCTGTCTGGACAATGGGCGTTACACCGTCGCCGCCGGGGCCACCGGACTGATCCGCGCCTGCCTGGAAGCCAGTGTGAAATACGCCAGCGAGCGCGAAGCCTTTGGCCGGAAGATCGGAAAATTCCAACTGGTCCAGCAAAAAATAGCCCGCATGGTACAATCTTATGACGCAGCGCGTCTATTGTATCTGCGAGTGGGGTGGATGAAGAATCGGGGACTGCGCAACACACGCGAAACTTCTCTGGCCAAATGGTTTGCTACCGATGCTTCTTTTCAGGCCGCTTCCGAGGCGCTGCAGATCCACGGCGCGTACGGTTACAGCGACGAATACGATGTTGAGCGCTATCTGCGCAATGCGAAAGGGGCGGTGATTTACGAAGGGACCAGCGAAATTCACCAGTTAATTCAGGCCGGCTATGCTCTGGGATACCGCCAGGATCCCGCCCTGCGCTGTGAACTGCCGGCTTATGATGAGGAAAAGTGGCAATTGGTGTAAGCCTGCAGCCATCAGGGGGCTTTCACCGGACCATCACAACTGAAGGAGGACACCTTGAAGATTGTAGTCTGCATCAAACAAGTGCCCGATACCGCTGCCAGGGTTGTGGCAGAGAACGGGCAGGTATCCTGGGGAGATGCGCCGCTGGTGATGAATCCCTGGGACGAGTACGCTGTGGAAGCCGCCCTGCAGCTCAAGGAGGCCCAGGGAGGGGATGTCACAGCGATCAGCGTGGGGGGAGAATCGGCGAAAGAAGCCCTGAAAAATGCGCTGGCGATGGGCTGCAGCGAGGCGGTTCTCATCTCCGATCCGGCTCTTGAAGGCGCCGACAGTCAGGCTGTGGCGAAGGTGCTCGCCGCCGCAATCCAGAAAATTGGCGATGTGGACCTGGCTTTCTTCGGAAAGCAGGCCATTGACGGGGATATGGGCGTGACCCATGTCCAGACAGCGCGCGTCCTGGACTGGCCGGCGCTGACATCGGTCTCGACGATCCAGTCTGTTGACCCCGGTGCAAAGACCCTGCGCGTGGAGCGCACCATGGAGGAAGGCCGCGTGGTGGTCGAAGCCAGAATGCCGGCGGTGATCAGTGTTCTAAAAGACATCGGCGAGCCGCGCTATCCCTCCTTTATGGGAATCCGTAAAGCTTCGCGGGCCACTATTCCGGTCTGGACCCTCGCTGATCTGGGCATTCAGGCCCCGCAAAGCCACGTAACCTGGCCGGTGGTCGAGAACCCGCCCGTGCGCGAAGTGAAGACGGAAATGATCACAGGGGATACGCCCCAGGAAATCGCCGCAAAGCTGGTCGACAAGATCCTGGCAGAAAAGGTGCTCTGATGGCAAACAAATTCCTTGTTTACCTCGATCAATATAAAGGAAAGGTACTCCCGGTCTCGTGGGAGACTCTGGGCGTTGCTCTCCGCCTGGCAGGTGAGATGGGCGGCGAGGTGGCCGCACTGGCGGTTGGAGCGGGCGCGCAGGAAGCGGCAGCTCAGGCTTTTCAGTATGGGGCTGCTGAAGCATTCTACGCGGATGACGCCAGCCTGTCCGATTACCGGCCTGAGGCGTATTCGGCTCTGGTCTCCAGAGTAGCCAGGGACCAGCAGGTGGAAGCGCTGCTCTTCCCGACCACCACGCGCGGTCGCGAAACAGCTGCCATGTGCGCGATCGACCTGGAGAGCAGCGTGATGCCGGACGTGATCGACCTGCAGGTTCAGGACGGAAAAATCGTCGCCACACGCCCGGTGTATGCCGGCAAGATCATCGCCAGAACGGTCAGCGATGCCCGGCCGGTGGTGATCACCACGCGCGGTCGCGCCTTTGAACAACCGCAGGCGGATCCGGCCCGTTCCGGTACGCCGCAGGCGGTGGAGCCGGCAGTAGGGGAGAGCAGCCTGGCCACAAAGGTGGTGGATTACGCCCCGGCGGAGGGCGGCGTCACCCTGACCGATGCGGCTGTGATTGTCTCCGGCGGCCGGGGTGTGGCTAACAACCCCAACCTGACCCCGCCGAACGGGATGGATGAAAAACAGGCCGAGATCTGGCGCGCACAGCAGGGCTTTAAGCTGGTCAGCGATCTGGCGCAGGTGCTTAACGCTGCAGTCGGCGCCAGCCGGGCTGCGGTGGACGCCGGGTATATTCCTTACCAGCACCAGGTCGGGCAGACGGGCAAAGTGGTCTCTCCGGATCTGTATATCGCCTGTGGGATCTCGGGCGCCATTCAGCATCTGGCGGGCATGCGTACCAGTAAGGTGATCGTGGCCATTAATAAGGATCCCGAAGCGCCGATCTTTAAGTATGCTCGCTTCGGCGTGGTTGGCGACCTGCATGAAATCCTGCCCGCCCTGACCGAAGAATTCCGAAAGCGGCTTGGCAGGTAGATATCAAGGGATCAAACCAGAGAGTGACCATGGGGCGCCGGTGAGGCGCCCCTGTTTGATTGTGCGGAGAGGCTGAACGGGGGAAATGGCTTGACAGCGAATTTGAGGGGTGATAATCTTGCTGCCAATATGAAGGCCGGCACTGGCTTGGGGGCTGAATGTCAGGCGCCGCCCGAAAAATTTATACCTTATGGAGAAGAAACCATGTCAGAACGTTTGATCGGTGTTGTTAAATGGTTCAACGCTGTGAAGGGGTATGGATTCATCGGGCGTGAAAATGGAGACGATGTCTTCGTCCATTACTCTGTAATTCAGACCAGCGGCTTTCGCCGCCTGGAAAAAGGCCAGAAAGTTGAATTTTCTCTGGAATCGGGTGCAAAAGGGCTGCAGGCCTCATCCGTTGTCCCCCTTTCGTGATCGATCAGCACAATCCCGTTCCAACTCAGTCCATGCCAGATGGTATGGCATAGATGCCGGTGCCCTATTGCAGCCGTAATTCAGTATAATAACCACGAAGCAGTCCGCATACAGGCGGTCGAACAGCAAAGAAAGCAGTTCAGGATTAAGTTATGGATATTGGGCAGTACCGGCGGTTTGTACGTGAGTATGTCAAACAGGCCCTTGATAACAGTGATGGATCGCACCAGCAAATCGTTGAATACTTAAGAAGTCAGGTCGTTAAAGGGTTGTTTGTGCGCCATAAAGAGGAACGCAAAAAAGCGCTCGAAGATGTGCAGCGCGCGTTCGAAGAACACCGCCACTGGCCGGTGGATATTGTGGTCTCCTCGTATCTGGGTGTCGACCTGAAAGAAGACGAAATCTCGTCGTAGCAGCACGCTGTTTCAGGACAAATTCTTCCCCACACCTGGCTGTTTCCTTCAATGCGAAGAACAGCCAGGTGTGGGGATCACCCGGCCTCCCCCAACCCTTTTTAGAAAAAATTATTAATTCAACCTGGCCAGCCGGGCAGCTGCGTTCTCCAGGTGGTGTTTCACCTGATCTGCGTCTGCCGCATTGGGTCTGAGGCGCAGATACTGCTCGTAAAACTCGAGCGCCAGCCGTAAGGATCCGCTGTTGTGGTGGATGATCCCCAGATCACGCAGCAGTTCGGGCATGTCTGGTTGTAAGATACGCAGGTGTTCAATCACCCGCAGCGCCATATCCCAGGCCTGTGCCCGCATATAGATTTGCCTGAGGTTGTTCAGCATGCGGGTCAGGATGGCGACCTCGGATACGGGCTGCAGCCACTCTTCCTGCAGTGGACCCTGGTGCCCAGTTGTACGCTCGACGAGCCGCATGCAGTCTTCGATGGAAAGCGGCTCGCCGCTGTGGAAAGGATCGATATACAGGTCACCATCGGGGGTCTGTATGCTGATCAGGAAATGACCGGGCAGCCCGATGCCGTACGCCGGGAGATCGAGATGCTGTGCTACTGTAACGTAGATCACGGCCAGGCTGATCGGGATACCCAGGCGGCGGTTCAGCACCTCGTTCAGGTAGCTGTTGCGCGGATCGTTGTAATCGCGAGTATTCCCCTGTATCTCAAGCTGTTTGAATAGAAAATCGGCCAGGTTCAGGGCGCGTTTGCGCACATCGTGTACTTTCGACAGTCGGCTGCGGCTCCATTCCGCCAGACCCTCCAGCAAGTCCATGTACAACTGCACATCCAGGTTGGGATAGGCCACCGCTTTGGCGAAGCGTAATGCAGCGCGGGGAACGTTAATGGGTTCCTGTTCTACTTCGTCTTTAAAGGTTGGCTCATCCATCTCTACCACTCTCACCAGGCCGGTCCGGTCATTGCTCTGTGCGACCGCGGCAGATAATCGGATGTTTTACAGATCTGTATTGTTATTATAAACGGATAAATTATTCAAATTTGGCCTGTAAAGGAGATTTCATTTGCTCCCTCTAGTGGTGCTGCAGGTCCCCGCTTTCACCTGAAAAGTGGGGACTTTAATTTCAGCGCAACGAAATTGAAATGGCCCAACTGGCGAAAACACAAAATAGATGTATAATTGTACAGGTACAACTGATAAAAGAGGGCATGATATGTCGTCATTATGCTGCAGTGAAGATCAGCTCCGGCAGCAGGCGGACTGGATGCGTGAAAGGCAAAATTTCCGCCTCTGGTGCCTGGCTCTTGTCCTTCTCTTTGCATGCGGGCTGGCGAGCTGTTCAGCGTCGCAAGCAGCCCAACCGACCCCATTTCCAACAGCAACAGCGACAAAACCGGCGCCCACAGCGATCCCCCCTACGCCCACTGAGACTCCCCCTCCGGTGGTGAGTCCTTATATCGGGAGCCAGGCCTGTCAGGAATGCCACGAGGAGATCTATGCTGCTTTCCAGAACAGTGGACACGCCTGGGCGATGATCCCTGTCTCGAATGGGGAGCCTGCTTTACCTCCTTATACCCGGAAGCTGGAGCTTCCTGAAGGGTACGAATACGCTGACGTGTCCTATATCATTGGCGGCTACCGCTGGCAGGCCATGTTAGCGAACCAGGAGGGCATGCTGATCACCGCTCCACCACACCAGATTGCGGCTGATGGCTACCTCAACCAGTACAACCTGCCCAACATCACGCTTGGCATCCCCGCAGGATGGAAATCTTACCGGTCTGGAGAACAGGTGGAGATCCGTCTTTGCGCGAACTGCCATGCCACGGGCGGCGCTGGGGAAGACGCAAATGCCGAAACACTGCCGGGTGTTCAATGCGAGGCCTGTCATGGACCGGGCCGCGAGCATGCTGAGGCCACGGCTCCGGAAGAAGTAAAAATGCCCATCCACCGGGAGCGGGCGGCTTGTGAGCGCTGTCACCGCAGCCCTGACCCGGTGGCCATCGATCCGGAAACCGGTCTGATCCATCACGATGAGATATATACCGATCTGGAGGATACCGGCCATGCCGATCTCGAGTGCGTCGAATGTCATGATCCGCATGCCGGGATTCTCGCCCTTCGTTTTTCTGGGGCGGAGACAACCCTCCAGACCTGCGAAAGCTGCCATCCCGAACAGGCGTATGCTCAAAAAGTGGTTATCCACTTCCCCATGAACGTTGAATGCCTGGACTGTCACATGCCGCGCCTGATTAAGAAGGCTTCGGCTGTGGTCGAGCGTTTTACGGGTGATGTGCGCACGCACCAGTCCGTGATCGCTGCCAATCGTATGGAGCAGGTTGATTCTGAGGGGAATGTTTACCCCGATGTTGGTTTGAACTATGCCTGCAACCACTGCCATGCCGTTGGTGGTGAAGCAGCGCCGATCAGTGATGAATTACTGCTTCAGGTTGCTTCCGATTATCACCAGGAAATTGAGAACAACCCATTCATCGAGGACCGTCCAACCCAACAACCATGAAAGGAAGAGATATGAAGAAGATAACCGCTTTCCTCTTAGCTGCAGCCTTAATGGCTGCAATGCTGCTGTCCGGGTGTGCCCAGCAGGCTGCTCCAACGGCAGCGCCGCCCACGGAGCCCCCTGCAACGGCCACCCTGCCTCCCACCCAGGCGCCGGTTGAACCAACGAAGACGGAAGCGCCGCCCCCACCTACAGAGGAACCCACCCCTGATCCTACTGAAGAACCCCTGCCGATCAGGCTGACCGACGCGGCCGGGCGTGAAGTGGTTCTGGAAAAACTGCCGGAGCGGATTGTGTACATCGGGCGCGGCGTCTATATGCCTCTGCACGCTGCTTACATGTTCCCCGAGGCGAAGGACCGGGTTGCAGGGATTGAGAAGCGCGGCGAAACGGCCAGTGATTTCCTCAGCGCCATTATCGATGGCTTTGATCAGGTCCCCGTTCTGGAAGCCAACCCCGGGCCTGAACAGGTGGCTGCGCTCAATCCGGATCTGGTGATCATGAAAGGCCTGGCCCCCGGCCAGATCGATGCCTCGCTGGAGCTGCTGGGCATCCCGACCGTCTATCTCGGTCTCGAAACCCCCGAGCAGTATGTGGTCGATATTGAGAACCTGGGCATCATCTTTGGCAACCCGGAGCGTGCGAAAGAAATCCAGGCGTTCTATCAGGAAAAGCTGGACCGCATCCTTGAGAAGACCTCGACACTGGCAGAAGATGAGAAACCCACTGTGTTGATGGTGGAATACTCGGACCGCGGCGGAGAAGTGGCCTCGCAGGTCCCGCCTCCAGGATGGATGCAGACCATTCACGTGCAGAACGGCGGCGGGAACCCCATCTGGCTGCCCGAAGTATCCAACGAGACAGGCTGGAACATCACCAATATCGAACAGATAACCAGTTGGGACCCGGAGAAGATCATCGTCATCGTGTGGTACACCATCGACCCGGTAGAGCTGCTCGAAACTCTGAAGGCCGATCCGCTGTGGGCTGGCCTCTCGGCCGTGAAGAACGACCAGCTTTATGCGATGCCGTCCGATATTTACGGTTGGGATACCCCCGATGTGCGCTGGATCCTGGGCACCACCTGGGTTGCTAAGACCCTCCACCCCGACCTGTTCCCCGATGTGGACATCCGGCAGGAGGTATTCGAGTTCTACAGCACGTTGTACGGTATGGACGATGCCACAATTGAAAACGTAATTCTATCCGCCATCCGAACAGGGCTCTAATGCCCAGCCTGTGAGTGCAATCCGGCCAGGTACGCAAATGCGCCTGGCCGGATTGCCACGGATCGTATTTCATTCTGGTCAGTTACGGCCATTTCATTAGCGGTGAACACCTTTCCCCCTTCCATCCGGGTTGATCATTATTCCCGCACATTCACCTGTCCTTTGCAATGTGGATAAGGAACTGAAGACATTGACGGATGTAACCATTGCTTACCGCAAAAAACGCTGGGGCTGGACGCTGCTGGCAGTGCTGGTGTTGATTTTTTTACTGTCACTGCTTCTGGGGCGCTATCCTGTCCCCTTTATCACACCTCCGAGCCTTTTCTGGAATGATCCGCGGGCGCTGCAGCTGCTGCTGCATATTCGCCTGCCGCGCATCATCGCCGCTTTTCTGACCGGCATGGTGCTGGCGGCTGCGGGCACAGTGCTGCAGATGGTGTTCCGCAACCCGCTGGTCGACACAGGCTTCCTGGGTGTTTCGCAGGGCGCCGGATTTGGCGCTTCGCTCGCCATTGTCGCCCTCGGTGGTTCACCGGCGATGATCCAGCTGTGCGCTGGACTTTTCGCTATGCTGGGTCTGGGGATATCTTACTTTTTTGCCCGCCGCATCCGCCTGGGAGACTGGATTTTACGACTGGTGCTGGCGGGTATTTCCGTCTCGGCGCTGTTTTCCGCCGGGGGCAGTGTTTTGAAATACATGGCCGACCCACTCAAACAGCTCCCCGATATCACCTTCTGGTTGATGGGCGGTCTGTGGAGCATCACCTGGCCCGATGTCATTCAGATACTGCCGGTCACCTGTATTTGCCTGGTGGTGATGTACCTGATGCGCTGGCGCCTGAACCTGCTGGCCATGCGCGATGAAACCATTTTTTCGCTGGGCGTCTCCGCCGGCCGGGAGAGATTGGTCCTGCTTCTGGCAGCGGTCACCGGGACCGCAGTCATCGTGTCCAAAGCTGGCCTGGTTGGCTGGGTGGGGCTGATTGTGCCGCATATCACCCGCCGGCTGTTAGGAGCCGATGCCCAGACGACACTGCCGGGATCCATGCTGCTCGGCGGGATTTTTGTACTGCTTGGCGACAACGCTGCCCGCACGGTGTTATCCGGAGAAATCCCCCTGGGCATCATTACGTCGTTCTTTGGCGCTACGCTATTCCTGTTCCTGCTTCTGCGTGGCGGCGTGTCTGTAAAGCGCAAATAAAGTGCGGTGGATATGGGTTCTGTAGAAGCCGACATTGTCATTCAAGCGATGTCTTTTCGCTACCCGGGCAGTTCAGTGGATGCGCTGGAGAATGTCTCACTGGAAATTTATCCGGGCTCGGTAACGGCCATCTTAGGGCCGAATGGTTCCGGTAAAACTACTCTGCTGCACCTGCTGCTGGGCCTGCTCACTCCCACCCGGGGGAAAATTCTTGTCAAAGGTAAAGACCAGCACGACCTTTCCCGTCGTGAGCTGAGCCGCGAAATTGGGCTGGTTGCCCAGGAGGATGATTTCAGCTTCGACCTGCCGGTGCTGGAATATGTATTGATGGGTCGGGCTCCGTATCTGAAGCTGCTGCAGCTTCCGGACGACCGCGATTATGAGCTGGCAGTGCAGGCGCTGGCCCAGCTCGGTATCGGTGATATGGCACATCGTTCGGTGACCACCCTGAGCGGCGGAGAGCGGCAGCTGGTCACGTTTGCGCGCGTCCTGGTTCAGCAGCCATCCATCCTGTTACTGGATGAGCCCACCTCGCACCTGGACCTTCCCAACACGCATCAAATTCTCCAGCTGGTGAAAGCCATGAGCCGGCAGGGCAAGACGATGATTTTTACCACCCACGACCCAAACTCGATCCCCGGTGTGGCCAGTTCAGTCATCTTGATGCGCGCCGGCCGGGTCATCGCTGCCGGGCCGTCAGGTGACATGCTGTCCGAAGAACTGCTCAGTCAGACCTATGGCGTTGAAATCGAAGTTCACCGCTCTGACCAGCGGACCTTTGTCGCGGTCAGGGATCAGAGCACGTATTCCGCCCGTTAACCAGACGGCAGTATGAAAGGATGTGTATCATGCAAAGTGTCCCCGATTGGATCGATTTCTGGAGAGATCTGGTTGACCTGAACGATCGCTGGCTTGAAAAAGATGAAACTCAGGAGGATCACTGGCGGAAGTCTGCTCGAAAGTTTGCAGAAGCTGTTCGCAAACGCTGGCAGAAACCAGACAGCATTCGTGATTTCTTCCTGGCCCGGGTGTCGGAGAAGAAAGGCGCCAGCCTGCTGGATGTTGGCGCGGGAACAGGCGCCTGGTCGATCCTGGCCGCCAAATGTGGTCTGCGAGTTACCGCCGTGGACCCATCAGCTGCGATGCTGGAGGTGATGCGGGAAGAAATGGCAGCCGAAGGGATTGTCGAAGGGGAGGACGGTATTCAAATCGTCCACGGTTACTGGCCCGAGGTCGCCGCGCAGGTCGAACAGCACGATTTTACGCTGTGTGCTCATGCGATTTACGGCGTCAGGGAAATCTCTCCGTTCATCGACCAGCTCAATGAAAAGACCCTGAAAACATGCTTTATGCTCGTCATCGCGCCTGAAATGGACGCTCTGATGGCCGAGTTTGCGCGCCGGGTTCTGGGACATCCCTTCGACAGCCCGGATTTTCCTGTTCTATATAACCTCTTGATTCAGAAGGGCATTTATGCTAATGTCCTATTTAGTAATGAAGGCCTGTGGGATGGATGGACCAGCAAAAGCCTTGAGGATGCACTGCAGGATGTAAAGCAGCGCCTGGGGCTGAAGCAAAACCCGGAATACGATGATTACATTTATTCCCGGTTAAAGGAAGAACTGACGTTTGACGGCGAGAATTATGTCTGGCCCAGGGGTATCCGTACTGCGATGGTTTACTGGGACAGGCCCGCAGCGAACTGAACAGCCCAGGCGGGGGATCAGTAAAAAAATTTCCTGGTGTTGTCAGCCG
>Ga0134095_1000228_pt1 | contig 62915 bp, 58 predicted proteins | sample 6_2taG_FD_94449 | JGI IMG/M metagenome (GOLD analysis project Ga0134095, IMG submission 94449) | Switchgrass degrading microbial communities from high solid loading bioreactors in New Hampshire, USA - 6_20_20_110_A2 metaG | ecosystem: Engineered > Bioreactor > Semi-continuous > Anaerobic >... | reverse complement strand
CCTACGCCGTATTAGCCCTTTTGATGAGCATTATATTGTTGAACGGCATCAAACTTTAGGGGTGTGGGAAATGGCTCTAGCGGATGTAAAGACCAAAATCGAGGAAGATGCTAAAAAGCAAGCTGATGATATCTTAAAGAAGGCAAAAGAACAGGCGGATGAGATCATAGCAAAAGCCAAAGAGGAAGCCAGGAATATCCAGGAAGAGTGGCTGCAGCGAGCTAACATAGAAAGAGAGAACGTCTTTAAGCGCAGGGAAATAGTGGCCAACCTTGACTTGAGAAAGCTCGAATTGGCCATGAAAAGATCTTTGATTGAAGAAATCTTGAATCAGGCTCACGTGAAGCTTTGCTCACTGGATAAAGAGCGCTATTCGGCTTTCGTCGAAAAGCTTTTAAAGCTGGCTGTCGAAGAATCAGAAGGCTCTGAAGGGACCCTTTATGTCGGCGAAGCTGAGGAAGTCATAACCCCTGAATGGGTATCTAAGTTCAACAAACAACACGGTACGAACATTATATTGGCCAGCGAGCCCTTACCCTTTAAAGGTGGTTTCATGCTTAATGTGGGTGATATAGATATAAACTGTTTCTTTGATATGCTTATAACCAACATCCGGGACGAATTGGAACTGGTCGTTGCGAAGGAACTATTTTCAGATTGATCAATATAAATATAGAAGGATTTAGGGTCGGTGAGACAGTTGAAAGCTAAAGGCGATTACACCTATGCTGTATCTCGCGTTAAGGCCATGGAAAGCAGGATGGTCGATCTGGCTACCATGCAACAGATGGCCGATGCGGACAGTTATGATAGCGCCTGGAAGTTGCTCATGGAAACCTGTTATGGACAATGGGCAGCCGAGATAAATACCTCTTCATACGATAAGGTGCTAGAAGCAGAACTTGCTTATATATATGAAGAATTTAAGAAATTCGTTCCAGATCAGTCGCTGGTTCATTTATTCCAGATTCCATATGACTTTCACAACCTGAAAGTCATACTCAAGAGCTCTTTCATGCAGAAGGCAGGCGGAAGGACCCGATGGGATCTGTTGGTATCCTTGGGATCCTATCCGGCTGATGATATGATATTGGCCGTCGAAAGCGATGACCTTCGTCTTTTACCCTATCAACTTCATCGGGTTGTACCTTCATGCATCATGGTATGGGAGCAGAGCGGGGATGTTGTGGAAATTGAAAAGATATTGGACAGTCATATGTTTTACGTGATGCGCCTGATCGCCGACAGCATTTCCTTCATAGGAGTAAAGGAATATGTGCGTTATCGCATAGATGGAGAAAACATCAGGACTTTGCTGCGTCTAAAAAGGATCAATGCAGATATATCTCAAGCGCTAGACCTCCTTCATCCTGGAGGCACGTATTCCATAGAGCTTTTGACTCAACTCTACTCTGAACCTAGGGAATCCTGGTCGAGAGCGCTATCGTTCGGTTATATGGGCAGTATTTTAAACGATATAGAAGAATTGGACGAATCTCACATATTACCCGAAGTCGAGCGACGTTCCGACAAGTTGATAAGCGATTACCTTAATAAATATCAATACGACCCGTTTGCACCCGAGCAGATTATACGGTACCTATGGCTCAAAGAGACAGAGGTTCGAAATCTCAGGGTCATTCTCGTCGGTAAGGCTAGTGGAGTGGAGAAGGATATGATAAAGGGGCTGTTACGTCATGCAGCGTAGAAGTCATCCTATAGCGGCTGTGGGCGATTACGAGAGCGTCTTGCCCTTTCAAGCAATAGGCTTGAAGCAGTATGCGATAGATGATCCAAACGATGAAGAAGGTCTAAGAAGGATCATGCTTGATATGATCAACGAGAAGTTTGCCATTTGCCTGATGACAGAAGATCTTTATCAAAGATATGAACAGCTAATAGATGAACTTACACGTGATGAAACCTTAAGCGTGATCCCAATCCCAACTTTGAAGCATTCAACGGGCTATGGGACATTGCAGATCAGGAATTGGGTAGAAAGGGCAGTAGGAATTGATATATTTGCCAACAAGTGAAAATTTTGGATGCGGAGGGAAGCTTTCATGAGCGAAACGGCTCGTAAGCATATAAAAGGATCAATCACCAGGATATCAGGACCATTGGTCGTTGCTGGCGGAATGTCAGGAGCCTCCATGTATGATGTGGTTCGCGTGGGCAACTTGGGTCTCGTAGGGGAAATAATAGAGCTAAAAGGAGATAGTGCTTTTATCCAGGTATATGAAGAGACATCCGGATTAAAGCCCAAGGAGCCCGTCGTAAGCACGGGGGCGCCTTTGAGCGTCGAGCTCGGCCCCGGCCTGATCGAGCAGTTCTTCGACGGAGTACAAAGACCTCTTAACATAATCGAGAAAGAAGCCAAAAGCCCCTTCATAACGAGGGGAATCGATGTTCCGGCATTGGACAGGAAGAAAAAGTGGGAGTTCGTACCTAGGGTAAAAAAGGGAGATGTCGTTGTATCGGGTGACGTTCTTGGCGTTGTACAGGAAACGGTGTTGGTAGAACACCGCATATTGGTCCCATTTGGCGTTGAGGGCAAGGTAAAATCCATTCAACAAGGAGAATATACGGTAGAGGATGTAATAGCCGAGATAGAGGACAATAACGGCTATATACATAAAGTCACTATGATGCAACGTTGGCCCGTCAGGTTTCCAAAGCCCGTGGCAAGAAGGCTTAAACCGGAAGTACCCCTTTTGACAGGGCAGCGCGTGGTGGATATGTTTTTCCCTATTGCAAGGGGAGGCACTGCTTGTGTTCCCGGTCCCTTTGGAAGCGGCAAAACCGTCATTCAGCACCAGTTGGCCAAATGGGCCGATGCGGAGATAGTGGTTTATGTGGGATGTGGCGAAAGAGGTAACGAGATGACGGACGTTTTGCTGGAATTCCCGGAGCTGCAGGACCCTCGTTCTGGACAACCGTTGATGAAAAGGACGGTCCTGATAGCCAACACATCCAACATGCCCGTTGCAGCAAGGGAGGCCAGCATTTACACGGCCATAACGATTGCGGAATATTATAGAGACATGGGGTATTCAGTCGCCTTGATGGCAGACTCCACTAGCCGATGGGCAGAGGCACTGCGCGAGATATCGGGGCGATTGGAGGAAATGCCTGGCGAGGAAGGTTACCCTGCATACCTTGGCACGAGGCTTGCGTCTTTCTACGAGCGTGCCGGAAGATGCATATGTCTTGGAAGCGATGGAAGAGAAGGAGCCATAAGCGTCATAGGGGCAGTATCACCTCCTGGAGGGGACCTTTCCGAGCCGGTTAGCCAAAACACCCTCAGGGTTACAAAAGTATTCTGGGGTTTGGACGCTTCTTTGGCCTATCAGCGTCACTTCCCGGCTATCAACTGGCTTAACAGTTATTCCCTTTACACTGATGTGCTTGGAGAGTATTGGGACGAGCGCTACGACGGCGAGTGGAGCGCTCAACGCATTGAAGCTATGTCCCTTCTGGAAGAAGAGGCACAGCTTAGAGAAGTTGTAAGATTGGTCGGGATCGATGCCCTCTCCAGGGAAGAGCGCTTGATCCTAGAGACTGCTAAGTCCATAAGGGAGGACTTCCTGCACCAGAACGCTTTTCATGAAGTGGATACCTATGCTTCCATGGATAAGCAGTTCAAGATGTTGCGTAACATCTTGACCTTCCATCATATAGCCATGGATGCCATTAAGCGTGGAGCTGATATAAAGAAGCTCTTCGAGCTTCCCGTGAGGGAAGAGATAGCCAGAATGCGATATGTGAAGGAAGAAAACCTCGACTCTTTGGATCGACTGGAAGCCGAGATTCGCTCCCAAATAACCAAGATCATACCGACGGGAGGCGACAACTATGCTGCCTAAGGAATACAGAACAATAAGCGATCTTTCCGGTCCTTTGATGATTGTCGAAAAGACTGCAGATGTGCGTTACGATGAGCTAGTCGAGATCGCATTGAGTAACGGCGAAAAAAGGCAAGGCCGCGTATTGGAGATATCCACAGATAGGGCCTTGGTACAGGTCTTCGAAGGAACTACCGGGATAGACCTGGAGAATACAAAAGTGCGTTTCATGGGCAAAGTGCTGATGATACCGGTCTCAAGAGGTATATTGGGTCGTATATTCAATGGTCGTGGAGAGCCCATAGATGATGGCCCTGCCATAATTCCTGAAAAATATTTGGATATAAACGGCTATCCGATCAATCCCTATTCCAGGGATTACCCTTCTGAGTTTATACAGACCGGTATATCTACGATAGACGGCATGAATCCGATAGTTAGAGGTCAAAAGCTGCCAATCTTTTCCGGAAGCGGTATGCCGCACAATAAGATGGCCGCGCAGATTGCCCGTCAGGCGACTGTCTTAGGTTCCAAGGAAGGTTTTGCCGTGGTCTTTGCTGCCATGGGCATCACCTTTGAGGAAGCCTCATTCTTCATGGAGGACTTCAGGATGACAGGGGCCATAGACAGAACAGTGATGTTCCTTAATTTGGCCGATGACCCTGCAATAGAGCGTATTACTACGCCCAGGTTGGCCCTTACATGTGCAGAATACCTGGCATTTGAACTCGATATGCACGTCTTGGTCATACTGACCGACATGACAAATTACTGCGAGGCACTGCGGGAGATATCGGCTGCCAGAAAGGAAGTCCCCGGAAGAAGGGGCTATCCCGGATATTTATATACAGACCTTGCTACGATGTATGAACGTGCCGGGCGATTGCGCGGATATAAGGGATCCATCACTCAGCTGCCAATCCTTACGATGCCGGAAGACGACATCACCCATCCTATACCCGACTTGACCGGCTATATTACGGAAGGACAAATCATATTGAGCAGAGGTCTGCATCGTAAGGGCATTTATCCTCCTGTTGATGTGTTGCCCTCGCTTTCCCGACTGAAAGACAAGGGAATCGGAAAGGGCAAGACTAGGGAAGATCATGCCGACCTTCTCAACCAGCTATTTGCTGCATATGCAAGAGGCAAGGAAGCCAAGGAGTTGGCTGTCATCCTGGGAGAAGGTGCATTGACGGAAAACGATAAGGCCTTTGCGGAGTTTGCAGATAAATTTGAGGATAGATATGTCAGGCAAGGAGAATACGAAAACAGGAGCATCCTTGAGACTTTAGAGCTCGGATGGGAGCTTTTGGCTCCTCTTCCGCTGTCAGAGCTTAAGCGAGTCAGGGATGAGTACATCGACAAATACCTGAAGCCAAAAAGACAGGGCGGCGAATCAAAGGACGAGGTGGTAATGTCATCCGCCACGTAGATGCAGGAGAGTGATCAAAGTTGGCCAATAAGCTAAATGTAAATCCGAACAGGATGATGTTAAACGTCATCAAGAGGCGTCTCGTGGCAGCAAAAAGAGGGCATAAGTTGCTTAAGGATAAGCAAGATGCCCTTATAAAGGAATTTTTACAGAAGGCCAGAGATGCGACGGAATTGCGAGAAAAGGTCGAAGCTGCCTTAATTAATTGTTATCGAAGCTTCTTGATGGCACGTGCACAGATGGTGCCGGCAATACTGGAGCAATCGCTCATGATGGCCGGAGGCGGAGAAACTGGCATTGATGTGAAAATGCGAAATTTAATGAGCGTCGTCGTGCCGGAATTCTCGGTTGAGGAATCCAGGAGCAAAAGCAAGGGATATGGTTTTGCTATGACCTCCGGCAGCCTTGATTTAGCATTGGAGCAGTTTATGGCATTGTTGCCGGATTTGGTGCGCTTAGCCGGCGAAGAAAAAGCACTTCATTTGATGGCAAGCGAGATTGAGCGAACGCGAAGAAGGGTAAACGCATTAGAATATGTCTTGATCCCGGCTTTTGAAGAGACAATTAGGGATATAACAATGAGATTGGACGAAATGGAACGTTCTAATTTAAGTAGGTTGATGCGCATAAAGGAGATCGTTCGTTCGCATTAACCATTGAATATCAATCTTGCAAATAATACGCCTCCATGAATTGTTTTATGGAGGCGTATTATTTTACACAGAGTTATTTTTTCCGATACAAAAACTGTCCCAAGGATTCCAACCCCAAGTCACGATAATCGTATATCGTCTCGGTTGCCCCAACCATGAGGATACCGCCAGCTCTTAAGGCTTGAGCAAATTTATGATAGAGCATCTTTTTAGTGTCCGGTGAAAAATATATCGTGACGTTGCGGCACAGTATGAGATCATACGTGTTTTGGGAAATCGGCGTGTTCAATAAATTTACTAGCTTAAACTGGACGCGTTTTTTGATCTCTTCCCTTACCTGGTAATAATCATCCTGCAATTTCACAAAATATTTGTCGATCCAATTTTGCGGAACATTGACGAGCTGTCTTTTGTGATATATGCCCTTCAATGCAATATTGGTTGCCTCTTCGTCTATATCCCAAGCCTCAATATAGGGTGGGCAAAGCAAGTTTAACTCCTGCGCAAGTATTGCCAGTGAATAAGCCTCCTCACCTGTAGCCGACCCAGCACTCCACATCTTTAGCTTTCTGCCCTTCTCGTTGACCAAGGAAGGCAAGACCTTGTCGCGCAAGAACCACCATATAGACGGATTTCTGAAAAACTCCGACACATTTATGGCTAAATAGTCCAGAAATTCCTTGCGTTTATCAGGGTTTTTTCGCAATATATCTAAATATTCATCATAATTTGAACATTTCCATCGTTGCATCAGCATATGAACCCTTCTGTGGATCTGCTGCTTATAAGCGTCTAAGTCAATGTTCATTAGGCTTCGTATCTTCTTTTTAAATTCTTCGTATCCGGGCATTGGAGAGAATTGTGTTTCCATTTAGCTCCTCCTAACGTTGTATTTTATGGTTATAATAGGTCTATCGGGACTGCCTATTGCAGGGAACTCTCTATGATGATATTCTTAAATCAAATTCATAGCAAGGAATTCGAGCATCTCAGATGACCGCGTCCCTTAGTGGGATGAGGAAAGTCCGGGCTCCACAGGGCAAAGCGCTGGATAACGTCCAGCAGGCGCGAGCCTCGGGAAAGTGCCACAGAAAGATACCGCTCTCTTTTGAGAGCAAGGGTGAAAAGGTGGGGCAAGAGCCCACCGGTCATTGGGCGACCAATGAGCCAGGCAAACCCCGCTTGGAGCAAGATCAAATAGGGAGGGATGAGGTGGCCCGCTGACCTCCGGGTTGATCGCATGAGAAGGGGCGCGAGCTCCTTCCGAGAGAAATGGTCATCTTCACACAGAACCCGGCTTATGAGATGCTCGGAGTATCGCAAAACTTAAGCCCCAGGACCTAAAAGGTTTACCCTTTATATGGGTCCTGGGGCTTGTATTGTGTGGTTACTTGATGGTAAAGTGGTAGAAAGTGTTTTGAAGTGGGATGAAGTGAAAGATGATGATAGGCACTTACGAACATCGCTTGGACAAGAAAGGGCGACTGGTCTTGCCGTCAAAGTTTCGGCAAGACCTAGGGGACCTTATTGTCGCATCCGTCGGCGTTGAACAGTGCATATCGCTATATTCAAAGAATGAATGGGAGAAAATGTTAGATCGTTTTCAAAAAATGCCTTTTTTTCGCAGTAAATCGAGAGATTTTTTGAGGGTCTTATTGGCAACTGCACATGAACTTCCGGTGGACTCTGCCGGAAGGGTGTTGCTCCCGCAAATACTAAAATTACATGCCTCTTTAAACGTAGAGGTCTGCATAATTGGAGTGGGGGATCATTTGGAGGTGTGGGATCGCGATATATGGGATAAGTACAGGAAAGATGTAATGGCAAATCTTCCTTCCATAGTGGAGGGAGTAGAATGGGATCAATAGATCACGTTTCTGTAATGTCTGAGGAAATCATTGATATATTATCTAAGATCGATAAATTGGATTTGTTGGTAGATGCCACTGTAGGACTTGGAGGACATGCACTAAGGATATGTTCCACGTTCCCAAATGTGGTCATCTTAGGTATTGATCAAGACGAAGAGGCATTGGCCATAGCATCAAACAGGCTTGCAGATTTCAAAGACAAGATAATATTGATCAAATCCAATTTTAAATATATAGACGAAGTCATGAAGTTACATTTACCAGGTCAGGTTGCCGATGCGGTGCTATTTGACCTGGGCGTTTCATCGATGCAACTGGATGACGGAGAAAGAGGATTTTCCTTCAATAAGGAAGGGCCTATAGATATGCGAATGGACAGGCAGAGCTCAATATCTGCACAGGATTTGATCAATAAGTTGACCGCGGATGAACTGACCGAGATATTTTACAAATACGGAGAAGAACGTCATGCACGCCTTTTGGCCAAAGCCATTGTACGTTATCGCGATCGACGTGGTCAGATTTCTTCTACGGCAGAACTCGTGAACATCGTTAGAGATGCCTTGCCTGCCAAAATACAAAGGCGCATGGGCAAACACCCGGCCAGAAAGATCTTTCAAGCTTTAAGGATTGCGGTAAACGACGAGATCAATGCATTGAAGCAAGGCTTAGCAAGTAGCATTGATTGCGTGCGAAGCGGTGGCGTCATCATAGTGCTGAGCTACCATTCTCTGGAAGATCGTCTTGTCAAACATACATTTAAACAGTGGGAAAGCGATGGACTTGGAAGATTATATTCTAAGAAACCCATATTGCCTAAAACGGAAGAGGTGGAAAACAATCCGAGATCCAGGAGCGCAAAATTGAGAGCTTTTATCAAATCATAACGGCAGTGAGGGGGCGAAGAAGAATGTCTGGGTGGAACGGGAAAAGGGGGATGTACTCTTATATAATATTAGTGTCCTTAGCTCTCCTCGGACTTGCTGGCCTTCGTTTTTATAGTTTATATCTTGAAAATGAATTGATGACGCTCAATCGCCAAATAGATGAGCTTCGACAAAGGGATTTGCTTCTGTCCCAACGTCTTCTTTCTTTAATGGCACCCGATCGTGTAGTATATTACGCAAGCAGCAACTTGGGAATGGTTAGAGACATCGAACGTGATATGACCATACGAGTTGCAACTACGCCCAAGGGTGAAGATTCACCCGTTACAGCTACGATGTCCGTAGCGGCGGAAAAAAGTGAAATTTTGAGATTTCTTTATCCTGCCGCCAGTGCCAAGGAGGAGCGAAGGGATAGATATTGAAGGGATCTAAGAGCATCTGGTTTGCACTTTTTTTTGTCTTCTTGGTCATATCATTTAAAGTCTTTCAGCTTTGTCTTCTTCCTGATTCCAGGGTCGTCACGTGGGCACAAAGTCAGTATTGGCAACAGGTTTTGGCGACTTCGTCGAGGGGTATCATAGCCGATAGGAACGATGTCACGTTGGCTTTGTCAGTCCCAAAGTGGAGCTTATTTGTCGACCCAGCTTTTTGGGATCCGGGGCAGTTGCCCGTTTTGTCAAAATATTTACCCAAAAGCGTCACGAAAAAGCTCGATAGACCCTTAGAGGGAAGGTTTATCTGGTTGGTTCGCAAGCTGTCCCTATCTGAGGGTGAAAAGGTACTTTCTCTAAAGCTGAAGGGAATTTACGGAATAAAGGAAATGGAGCGCTCCTATCCCTTTGGAAGGTATATGGCCCATCTGCTTGGCTTCGTCGATATAGACGAAAAGGGGCTTGCCGGAGTGGAGAAACAATGGGATGTATTTCTATATACGCCTCCAGAGATCAAGACATTGGTTAGAGATGCTGCTGGCAATTTATTCGAAATGGCTTCTGCCTTGTCCGGCGAGGAAGCGGTATTACCGAAAAGCGAGGTAACGCTTACCGTTGACTGGAGGCTTCAATATATAGTCGATCATGCCCTCCAAAATGGTGCTGCCGATAATGGAGCCGAATGGGCCGCAGCTGTTTGCATGAATCCCATCACGGGCGAGGTTTTGGCCATGTCAAGTTACCCGGCATTTGATCCTGAGAATAGAAGCACATTTGCAAACGAACGACTGAGAAACAATGCCATAGGAAGGGTCTATGAACCCGGTTCCGTCCTTAAGCCCATAATGATGGGCATCGCCATGGAAAGCGGACATGTCACCTCTAAAAGCATCTTTCATTGCGGAGGCTCCATTAGGATAGCCGACCACACGATTAGAGAAGTTGGGGGGCGCGCCCATGGAACGGAGGACATGTACAGGGTCATCATGAATTCTTGTAACGTGGCCATGGCTCAAATAGGGATGGCTATGCCGGTAAATTTTACTTACAACGCCCTAAAAAGTTGGGGCTTCGGGGTTCCTACGGGGATTGAGCTGCCGGGAGAAGAGGAGGGCCTTCTTCCTCTTCCGTCGCAATGGTGGGGAGTGGTGCCTGCAAACATAGCTTTAGGGCAAGGCATAGCCATAACACCTATCCAATTAGCTCAGGCCTTTTCGGCCATTGCAAATGGTGGAGTCCTTGTTAGGCCTTACATAACCAAAGCCGTATTCGACGGAAACGGCAGGGAAGTTTATTTTGGTCAGAGGCGTGAGGTTGCTCGAGTACTATCACCCCAAACAGCTAAGGTGCTGCGAACTGCATTGAGACGCGCAGTTTTAGAGGGTACAGGCAAAAGAGCCGACGTTGAAGGGGCTATGGTAGCCGGCAAGACCGGTACGGCACAGGTCGCATATAAGGGGCAATATTTAAAGGATGTTCACGTGGCGTCTTTTGCCGGTTTTTGGCCATATGACAATCCGCACTATGTGCTGGTCATCGTCATGGGAAATCCGCGAGAAAAAGGATATATGGCGGGGGCCATTGCCGCTCCAATATTTAAATCTATAGTTGAGGAAATGATATCGACCGGTTTTGGACCAAACAACTGACGGCAGGTGACGATCAATGGGAGTAACTATCAAGGATTTGGCAGAATTTCTTTTTCAAAGGCGTTGTTTAAAGGAAATAGTCGCTTTGGATTCTCGCGATTTGTCACAGCTTGTTTCTGACGTCTGCATAGATAGCAGACTTGTAAAAAGCGGTGCCCTCTTTTGCTGTATTGACGGCACAAAAAGAAGGGGAATAGAGTTCGCTCAAGATGCCAAGAAATCCGGAGCTATAGCGGTAATTGCAAATGAAAGAATTTCAAACCTAGATATCCCCCAACTTATAGTGACCGATGCGCAAGAGGCCTGCGGATTGGCTGCTGCCTACCTTAACGGATTGCCCGCAAGCAAATTGCTCATGATAAGCGTGACCGGTACCAACGGCAAAAGCACCACCTCGTATTTGATCAGAAGCATTCTAAAAGCAGGCGGAATGCTATGCGGGCTGATCGGTACCATAATCTACCACGACGGAATTAAGGAAGAGGAAGCCGATAGGACGACTCCTCAGGCACCCTTAATTCAAAGCCTGCTTGGTCGAATGGTTCAAAACGGCTGCCATGCCTGTGTCATGGAAGCTTCATCCCACGGAATAGAACAAAAACGCATAGCAGGATGTCTTTACGATCGGGCAGTTTTTACCAATTTGACACCTGAACATCTGGATTACCATGGGGACATGGACAACTACTTTACAGCAAAGAAAGGTTTATTTGAAAGACATATGCGCGGCAGCTGGAAAGTCTCTACTAACGCCGACGATCCTTACGGAAAAGTAATCCATCAAATTTTTGAGCCCTACGCATTGGATTTCGCCATTCATCATAAGGACGACGGAGCATTTTGTGGCGCGATTATCGACAGCTCTATTAGTGGTATTGTCATGGACATAAACCTTCCAGGCGGAGCTTTAAGAAATATTTCTCTGCCTCTGCTTGGAGAGTATAACGCTTACAACGCTTTGGCCGCTGCAAGTGTTGCTTGGTCACTTGGATTTTCGCCTGAAGTCATAAAAGTTGGCCTCGAAAGCTGTCCTCCGGTACCTGGAAGGCTTGAGAGATACTTTATAGAAGGCGGGCCAGTTTGCATTATAGATTATGCCCACACTCCAGATGCCTTGCAAAAAGTGGCATCGACGATCAAGCCTCTTTGCAACGGCAAGGTATGGTTAGTATTTGGACATGGCGGTGATCGCTTCAAAGAAAACAGGCCCTTGCTGGGTCGCGTTGCTGCAAGCTGGGCAGATCATATCGTCGTTACCATGGATAATCCGAGAAGCGAGGATCCGGAGGATATTGCATTACAGATAGTAGATGGCATAAAATCATGCCCCGGGAGTCCTGATTACCGGATTATCATAGATAGAAAGGATGCGGTGCATTTTGCCTTGGATCACGCCGAAGCCGGCGACGTTGTATTAGTAACCGGCAAAGGACCCGAGCGTCATATCATATTCAAGGACCATATAATGCCCTACAGCGATTTTGAGGCATTGAAAGATTGGTGCAACCTGAGGGGGAAAAAGTTTTTATGAACTGTAAACAAACTTCTTCTACAACAACGATAGGAAATCTGCTCGGTTGCACATCTATATTAGGTAAGGACATAGATGTGCCATGTCGAGTGGAAACCGATAGCAGAAAGATCAAGGAAGGGGACATATTCATAGCCCTTAAGGGCGAAAAACTGGATGGGCACGCCTTCATCCCTGATGCCGTAAAAAGGGGAGCAAGAGGAGTAATACTCAGACAGGAAGAGGTATCCAAATATCGCAGTTTTTTTCAGAACAACGATGTGACGCTATTTGGAGTACTGTCTCCTGAAAGAGCGATAGTGGACGCGGCCACTCGATATCTTTCTTTATTTTCCTCCTTAAAGGACATAATAGCCATCACCGGCAGCGTCGGCAAAACAACTACCAAAGATGCCATAGGCAGGGTATTGCAAGAAAAATACAAGACACACATTTCCGCAGGCAATCATAATACCCTGCTTGGCTGTTCGCTAACCGTGCTGTCGGCACCCATAGACGTCGAATACCTGGTTTTGGAGATGGGCGCAAATGCAAAAGGCGAGATAGCCGAGATGGTAGGCCAATTTCCGCCTTCGATGGCCGTAATAACTTCTATTGAACCGGTACATTTGGAAGGGTTTGGAGATATCAATGGAGTCCTTGAGGCAAAGCTTGAAATCGTGACTCCGCATTGTGAAGTTTTATTCATAAACGGTGATTGCCCCTTGTTAATCAAAGGAGCCGCCGCCTTGGCAGACAGGCCATCAAGGGCGATAACCATCGGAAGAAACCCATCTTGCATGTTCAAAATTTTAGACACCAATTTACACCAAGATGGACAGCGGTACTTAAGAAAAGTCTTGATAGAAACCCCTCTTGGGGTTGCAGAGCTTGAAAGCAAGTTGTGGGGCGAGCAACATGCCATGGTAATGGCCGTAGCTGTGGCTGTAGGATGTGAGGTTGGCATGAACCTCCCCGACATTGCCTCAGGCTTAAGGGAGATGTCATCGCCCAAGGGTAGAGGCGCTTTGCTAAAAAGCGATGAAGATATTTTATTTGTCGATGAATCATACAATGCAAGCCCGGTGACGGTAAAGGCAGCTTTGAAGAACTTGCGGAGTATGCCATCGCAGGGGAGAAAAATAGCAGTCTTAGGCGGAATGAGAGAACTTGGAAGTTTCGAGAGGGAGTTTCATCGCGAAGTACTTGAGACAGCGGTTTCTACTGCTGACATCACCATTTTATACGGAAAGGAATGGAATGACCTGGATTTAAGCAAAGGGGTCATATACTTCCACGACATCAAAGAGATCGTAGATTATTTGAAAGACATCCTGCGTTCCGGAGATGTGGTATTAGTCAAAGGTTCCAGGGCATACGAGATGGAGCGCATTTATGAATGGTGGTCTTTGAATGAGCTATGAGCATTTAATGCTATTTTTTGTTTTTTTAATGATATTAGGGATTGCCCTACAGAGGTTGTGGATAGACCTCTTCGTTAAATTTAAACTGGGGCAGACCCCTAAAGATTATGGGCCAAAGCGCCATATCATTCTAAAGGCAGGCACCCCCACGATGGGCGGTACTATATTTATCGTCCTGGCTGTCATTGCATTGCTCTGCATTAAAGAAGATCATGCGACAAAAAACGAGATGTTCATACTGTGGTGGCTGGCCTTTGGGGGCGGCGCTGTCGGTTTGCTGGACGATGTAATCAAGATCGCAAGGAGATCAAGTGAAGGTCTCACGTTAAGGCAAAAGCTGTTTGCGCAAATAGCGATAGTCGTACCTTGGGCATGGATTGCAGCTAAGGAGATCCCGCTATATATATTTTCAAACTCAAGTCCACTAGGGTTTAAAGCTTCATTTTTTATGCTCTGTTTTTTTGCGGTAGGTCTGTATAATGCCTTAAACATAACTGACGGTTTGGACGGACTTGCAGCCGGGGCTTCCGTACCTTCCATGGTCGCTCTACTTTGGACGCTGAAAATTCCATCATGCAGGATATCTTTGGTCGTAGGTTTGGCGTGCGCTCTGTCATTTTTGTGGTACAATTCCCATCCGGCAAGGGTGTTCATGGGAGATGTAGGGGCACATTTTATCGCTGGTCTTTTGATGGGCAACGTCGTCATGTCGGGATGCATTTTGCTAATACTTCCCGTATCCTTCATCTTTGGCATAGAAATAATATCCGTCATACTTCAAATAATATCTTTTAGATGTTTTGGCGGAAGAAGGATTTTTAAGATGAGCCCGTTGCATCACCACTTCGAACTATGCGGATGGCAAGAAGAGCATATAGTAGTCAGGTTCTGGCTGATCCATATTATTGGGATCTCGCTTTTAGGAGCTTTATTGGCTTGGCAGGTGATGTAGAAGATGAAAATTACTGTAGTAGGAAGCGGCATTAGCGGAAAAGCCTTGGCGTTATTTGCTAAAAACACAGGCTTTGACGTCTTCGTAACTGAGCAAAATAACTTGGATACCGATACGAAAGAGCTATACGAAAAAAATGGAATAGAGTGGGAGGAAGGCGGTCATACGAAAAGACTGCTTTCCTGCGACCTTTTGGTATTAAGTTCCGGGATATCCGAAAAAAGCATTCCAGTTAGGATGGCCCGCGAGAAAGGTTTGCCTGTGAAAGGTGAGCTGGATTTCATATATCCCTATTTGTCCGGAAAGATCGTAGGCGTAACCGGCACTAACGGCAAAAGTACCACAGCCGCTTTAGTGCATCATATATTGACAAAATTAGGTTATAATGCTGCTTTAGCTGGAAATTTCGGCATACCCTTGGCTAACTTTGCTATGAAGAAATTTGACTATATAGTCATAGAGGTCAGCAGCTTTCAGCTTCATTGGGCATCTGATTTCAGTTTCGATACAGCCATAGTAACCAACATCTGCCCCGATCATATCGACTGGCACGGCAGCTTTGAGGCATACGTTAATGCTAAAAGGCGTATCATAGAACTTCTTGTGCCGGATGGATACTGCATATACCGCGCCCAAGAAGAAGACCTCTTGCAGATCGGCAATCGCAAAGGCGCTCGCCTTTATTGGTCTTTAAACATACCGGCGCAAAATAAAAATAAAATGCAAGACAACCTCGTGCTAAGCGACTCCGAGGTGGTTTTAATGGCAAATAACCGTAACATGAAGCTCTTTTCTCCCTCAACTTTGCCCCTTTTTGGTCGACATAACGTTGAAAATGCAGCCATGGCCATGGCTGCTGCATATTACCTCGGATGTGATTTAAATGAGGCAAGCAAGTCTCTTTCAAGCTTTAAGAACCTTCCCCATCGATGCGAAAGGGTGGGCGAAAAAGACGGGGTACTTTTCATCGACGACTCGAAAGGCACAAACGTGGCTTCAACCATCACGGCCATAACGTCGATTTCCGGCGTAAAGGTCGTCATATTGGGCGGCAGGGGCAAGGGAGAGAAGTACGACGAGCTTGCCAAAGTTGTAAAAAAGCACGTCAAAGCAGCAATACTATTGGGCGAGGAAAAAGAAGCAATTTCAAGGGCGCTGGAAGAAGCACAATTCAATGACTTTTATTTTGTCTCTTCTATGGAAGAAGCCGTAAACAAGGCCTTCGAGATTGCCGGCCCGGGAGAGATAGTATTGCTTTCTCCGGCCTGCACTAGTTGGGATATGTACAAGAACTATCACGAAAGAGGAATGCATTTTCAAAAAATTGTTAAGGAGACTCTAAAGGCAGACGCTGTGAAAAATGGATGAAAGTGTGATCGAAACCCAAAAAAGGCATGAAGTGACATGTTCCTTCGACGTATGGTTGGCAGTGATCCCGCTGCTTTTGTCGCTTTTTGGGATCATAATGATAATATCTGCCTCTGGATATTTTTCGCTGAAAATTTTTGGCTCACCGTGGACTTACGGCGTCAAGCAGATTAAGTGGCTCTTAGTCTCCTTGGTCACCTTGGGGGTGATATATTCCGTTCCGGTAAGCTTTTGGAGGCGATGGTCTGCCTTTTTATGGGTCACATCTATATTCCTTTCATTTGCGGCTTTGATGCCCTTTTTGGGGATGTCGGTAGGCGGGTCGTCCAGGTGGATAAGGCTAGGCCCCTTTTCATTTCAACCGTCCGAGTTATTGATATTTTCGATGGTCATTCATCTGTCCAAGATTATTCCTCAAACGGAGTGGGATCCGGGAAGGGCCTTTGCGCGAACGATTGGCGTGATAACAGTAAGCGCCGTCCCTCTTCTTCTTCAGCCTGATATAGGCTCCACGCTCATACTTGTTGCAGTGGGAATGGGCACGTACATCATGAAGTACGGTTGGAAGTACCCCTTGATGCTTGCATTTGCATCGGCTGTACCGATGGCGATCTTCGTGTTTGGCGCTGCATATAGGCTTAGGCGTCTTAGGGCGTGGCTTAATCCGTGGCAGGATCCTTTAAATGAAGGATTTCAGATCATACAGGGATTGATCTCCTTTGCCAACGGCGGATTTTGGGGGGTAGGCCTTGGAAGGAGTTTGCAGAAACTTCAATATTTACCTGCCGCTCACACTGACTTCATATTTGCGATATGCGCCGAAGAATTTGGCCTTTTAGGTTCGCTAATGATAGTTGGCGCCTTTGCATTTATGACTTGGCGGGTTTACCTTCTCTGGGATCAGGCGAATGATGAGTACTTAAAATTTTTGATCTTTGGCCTTTGGCTTTCCATCTTGATACCCTTTTTCATCAACATCGGTGGAGTGACCACCTTAATTCCTCTCACGGGAAAGGCAATGCCTTTCTTGAGCTATGGCGGTAGCGCTATATTGGCAACATGGATGAAGATAGGGTTGCTATTGCGCTGTTCGGCAGATGCCAAAGGACAAGAGACAGTAAATACAGGGAGCACTTTTTAAAATGAGCGATTATCTTCGGATCTTGATCGTTGCAGGTGGTACCGGGGGGCACATTTTGCCGGCAATATCTTTTGGTCGATGGGTTGAAGAAAGAAATCTGCCCGCTAAAATTATTTACCTTTGCGGGAGCAGGGAACTTGAAGTGGGCATCTATGAGGCCTTGGGGATAAGCCCTATCATCGTGCCCTTATCTGGGTCTCCATTTGGAGTGAAGGGATTTCGGGCTTTATTGCGATGGAAGGAGCTGGCCATTTCTTTGGTTAAGGCACGTAAATTGGTTAAAAAGATCATGCCTGACGTCATTCTTCTTTTTGGAGGCTATCTGTCAGTGCCTTTCGTTTTAGCTTCACCGTTCATACATGCCCCTATCGTTGCTCATGAGCAAAATGCCGTCGCTGGCAAGGCGACCAAGCTTTGTTCAAAACGAGGCATCCCGATATTGACGGGTTGGGAAGAATGCCTTTATCTAGATCCGGGAACCTTTACACCCGTAGGAATTCCCATACGAAAGATCAAGTTTATGGATAGACAAACAGCTTGGGAATCCCTTGGAGGGGAAGGGATTGTTCCTCCTAAAAAGTTTGTAATGGTAATGGGCGGCTCGCTTGGAGGTTATTCGTTAAAGCAATCCATTATCGAGGTTGCAAAGCGTGACACTTTAAAGAACCATATGTTTATGTTAATAGGAGGCGATGGAAGGCCAGGTATTCAACAAATTTCCGGTAACGTATTGAGCGTGCCTCCTTCTTGGGATTTGTCGGCACATTTTTCTCTGGCCGACTATGCAGTTACAAGGTGTGGGGCATCGACACTATCGGAATTAATCTGCTATGATGTACCAGGCGTGTTGGTGCCTTGGGAAGACGCTGCAGATGGTCACCAACTCATGAATGCGAAGCTTTTTTTACACCTTGGAAAGGGTAAAATATGGCGTGAGAATGAAAGCATTGACCTTCTGGAAGATATGCTTTTGGAGGTATCTAATTTGCAAAGGATTCTTAATTACGACAAGTGCGACGCAAAAAGAAACGAGATATGTGTCCGTTTCTGGGACGCTATGTCTTTTTCAATGAAAGGAGAGGGCCCCATTGGACGCGTTTAGTAAATCTACGATTTTTGGAGATGGCATCAAGTCTCTTCATTTAATGGGAGTCGGAGGCGCCGGCATGAGCGGGCTGGCTCATTTATTGAAAGAGCTTGGCTACGAGGTATCCGGTTGTGACGTGAGCAGGACCAGCTATATATATAACCTCGAAAGACTTGGCATAAAGGTCTTGAAAGGCCATTGTGCATCTCACATAGATATATTTAAGCCGGATCTGTTGGTTTATAGCAGTGCCATAGCGTGGAATAATGTCGAGCTGGACTATGCCCGAAAAGTAGGGGTGAACATAGCCAGGAGGGGTGACATCTTAAGCGCCTTGTTCAATCGGTTAAAAGGTATTGGCATAGCCGGAGCCCACGGAAAGACTACTACGTCATCAATGATCGCTACAGTGTTAGATGCTGCAGGCTTAGATCCCACTGTCGCTATAGGAGGAGAGGTCTCCGATATTGGAGGAAACGCTCGACTTGGACATGGAGAGTACATGGTATCCGAGCTTGACGAAAGCGACGGATCCTTTGAGTTGTTCTCATGCCATATACCTGTGATAACCAATATAGATTGGGATCACGTTAATTTCTACCCCACATTTCAGTCCGTTCAGGATGCCTTCGTTCGATTCTTATCGAACCGTAAGAATGACGGGAAGATAGTGATGTGTGGAGAAGACACAGGATGTCAGTCTGTATCGAAGCTTTTTGCTCCTCATTGCATTACCTACGGATGGGGCAAACATTGGAACTGGGGTGCCGTGGATGTGAATCATTCCATAGGTGGAGGTGTTACGTTTACTGCGATAAAGGAAGGCAAAGAAATGGGTAGGCTTGCCCTTAGAGTCTCGGGCGAGCACAACGTTTTAAATGCCTTGGCTGCTTGCGCCGTCGGGGATTTCTTGAACATAGACTTCGGCATAATTCAAAAGGCCCTTTACAACTTCAAGGGAACCAAAAGAAGATTGCAATGTCTCGGGATAAGCAACGGCATATATTTTTACGACGATTACGGCCATCATCCCAGGGAAATTAGAGCCACGTTGGATACTTTGCGTAACATATTCCCATCACACAGGTTGGTCGTGATATTTCAACCGCACAGATATACGCGCACGAAGGTGATGTACAGGAAATTTGCCGAGGTGCTGATGAATGCCGATGTAGTATATATACTTCCGGTATATCCTGCTGACGAAAAGCTTGAGGAGTCGATCAGTTCCGACCTGATCACAAATTGTTTGGCAAATGAATACAATCACGAGCGATGCCTCTCGGTTGCCGAAGAGGAAGTTGTTACAAAGGTGGCCGATGAATTGCTACCAGGAGACATACTCTTGACGTTGGGAGCCGGTAACGTAAATGTCTATGGAAATCAAATCTTAAACTTAATCGCTTCAACCCTAAGACGACAAGGCACGGTGTCCCTGTGATGGACGTGATATATTGAAGGGGAGGGCATCGGCCAGGATAAAGGTAGCCGTCCTCTTAATTATGGCGATGTCGTTCGCTTTGGGTTTTCTTTATGGTGTTGAAGAAAGGTTTTATCTTTTTAGGCTCAAGCATATTGATGTCGTTCCGGGCAACGCCTTGATCGAAAAAGAGGCGATCGATTGGACAGGAAAGGCGGCCAGGTTTTGGCCTTTCCTTTTTGTTAGCTATTCGTCGTGGAAGAACGATATAGAGGCGAGGTATCCAGTTCGCATCTCCATCAAACTCAATGGATGGGGTAAGGTAACAATTGAATGGGTTTATTTGCAACCATCCTTCATTGCAAAATGGCACGGGATAAATTGGTTTATCACTTCTACCGGAATGGCTTGGAGCGAAAAAAATCCTTTGTGGGAAAACATGGATGTTGATGCGCATGGCATGTTAACGTTAAAGTGGGATGATTCCATGCCTCCCCTGGTGCCGGATGAAGCAAATTTACTTGGAGTTCGCCAAAGCATCTTTCCGGTTAAATCCATTGTGGAGTTCGTAGAAGCAGTTAGAAATACGCCATGGGTTCAAGGCTTAAATGATATAAAATTAATGAAGGTGGCCGGAGATTTAATGGTCATGATTACAGTTGCATCCATGGGTAAAGATGTTAATATATTGTTGGAATTTTCTAAAACTACATGGATCAACTTGTCCCCAGCGTTGGAAGCTATCGTTAAATCGTCCGATGCAAATAGAATATATCTTGATGCAACATATAACGATAAGATCGTAATAAAGACCAAATAAGCCTCTTTTGGAGTTTCTTCGTTGTATTGATATCGAGGGATGGAGGCATCAAAAGATGTACGAAAAGATAGATTTGATTGCAGGGCTTGACATAGGCACGACAAAGACCTCGGTAATCGTGGCGGAAAAAGACAGGCGAACCGGCGAAGCTCAAATAATCGGAGTTGGCTCTGCCCCTTCAACGGGATTGCGTAAGGGCTTGATCGTCAACTTCGAACAAGTCGTTCGGTCGATATCCGCCGCCCTGGAGGATGCCGAGAGTATGACGGGGATTGCCGTGGATAAGGCATTTATCTGTTTCAGCGGCGCTCTGACAACAAGCATAATTTCGAAGGGCATGATATCGCTAGGCAGTACCCCAAGGCAGGTCACCGAGGTGGATGTCCAAAGGGTAATAGATGCTTCCCTATCTGAGATAAGCATGCCCAACAATTACTGCACAGTGCATACCATACCAGTCATGTATTCCATAGACGGACAGAAAGGCATCGACGATCCCTTGGGAATGACGGGAGTACGTCTGGAAGCCGAGGTTCAGTCCATCATGTCTCCCACTGCGACCGTGCAAAATGTAGTTAATTGCGCCGAACGGGCAGGTGTCGGGGTAACGGGACTGATCGTAAAACCGCTGGCAAGCGCCTTAGGAGTGTTAACACCTGGGGAGATAACGTCGGGAGTTGCAGCGGTTGATATCGGAGGAGGCACCACAGGTGTTTCCATTTATGTGGATGGGGCGCTAAAAAAGCTTTCCGTAATTCAGATCGGGGGAGACCACATAACAAATGACGTTGCAAGGGTCTTAAAGATCCCTATAGAAGCTGCCGAGGAATTAAAAAAACACATATCCCTCGGGGACGACTTTGATGCCTTTGATGACGAGCTGGAATTTTTGGTTCAAGGTAAGCGCGGTACTTGCAGTGCTGCGCAGGTGCACGAGGTGGTGTATAATCGACTGGAAGAATTATTCGAAGATTTTGTAAAAAAGGAGCTTCGAGACATTGGTTCAATAATGCTGCCAAGTGGGTTGGTGTTGACAGGCGGCGTTGCAAAGACTAATGGCATTGCCGATATGGCTTCGGAAATTTTAAATATGCCCGTCAGGATTGCTAATCCCATTGATGGTCCTAAGATGCCACCCGGCAGAAACGGTTGTGAGTACGCATCATTGGCGGGAATAATAAAATATGTAAACATTCTGGAGAAATATCCTCTTAAATTCATAGGACCGTCCATATCCTTTTCATCTAATGTGGCCGGGCAACCAAAAGCCAAAAGAAGTAAGGTTAGCATAGAGGAAGATCACGGACCTGGTGTGATCGTAATGTTTAAGAACTTACTGAGCACTATTAAAAGGACGTTTAAAGAACTATTTTAAGTAACTTTTGGAGGAGTCATAAGATGGCTGAAAACGGGAAATTATTTGAAATCGATAATTCCAAAGAAGGCAAATACAGAGAGGTCATAAAGGTAGTTGGTGTAGGCGGCGGCGGAAATAACGCATTGAACCACATAATATCGAGCGGTCTTAAAGGGGTGGAGTTCGTTGCAGCCAACACCGACGTTGCTCAATTGAACCAAAATTTGGCCAACACTAAGATAGTGCTTGGTGAGCAACTTACCAAGGGTAAGGGTGCCGGATCGGATCCTGAAATAGGATTTAAGGCTGCCAAGGAATCTGCTGATATTATAAAAGAAGTTCTGCAGGGTGCCGACATGGTCTTTGTTACAGCTGGGATGGGCGGAGGCACAGGGACCGGCGCATCTCCTGTCATTGCCGAGGTGGCAAAGGAAACCGGTGCTTTGGTTGTAGCCGTCGTGACAAAACCCTTCATGTTTGAGGGTAAAGTGAGGATCAAACAAGCCCTGGAAGGAATTAAAAATTTACAGGATAAGGTAGATGCCCTTATCGTAATACCAAACGACAAGTTGCTGGAGATTTCCGACAAGAAGATGGCCTTGCTAGATTCATTCAAGTTAGCCGATGAAGTTCTGCGTCAGGCCGTTCAGGGAGTGACAGATCTGATATTGAGGCCCGGATTGATAAACGTCGACTTTGCGGACGTAAGGGCTGTAATGAGCAATGCCGGGTCTGCAATCATGGGCATAGGCGAGGCATCGGGAGAGGATCGTGCTGTCATGGCGGCAAAGGCTGCCATAAACAGCCCCTTGATGGAGACGCCTATGCAGGGAGCAAAGGGAATCTTATTCAATATTACGGGTGGTAACAACGTAGGAATTCATGAGATCAAGGAGGCAGCTCAAGTTATTACAGAGGCGGCTGCAGAAGAGGCCATCATAATATGGGGTCACGTTCTGGATCCCGAGATGGACGATAAGCTTCAGATTACGGTTATAGCTACTGGTTTTTCTCCTGTTTCCCAACAAAATGAGGCTTCTCGCGGAAAGATCATTTCCGGCAAGAAAAAGTCGCGCGTAGACCTGGAAGAGGCTGAAGTCAAAGTGCCCGAAGAGGACTTGTTCAGAATAAGTGGGGTGCAGGTCGATACCTTTGACCTTCCGACTGTCGTAAGGAGAAAAAAGAAGGAGTAGCTGGTGTCGCGAAACAAACTTAACGAAACAACGCTTGTCGATTTGCCCAAAGGAGGGGCCCCCTTGTGGGCATTGCTCTATCCCAACGTCTACAAGGTGGGCATGACGAATTTGGGCTATCATTATATTTATGCAGCATTAAAGGCAAGAGGTGTTGGTGCAGAGAGGTTATTTTTCGATTCCAATTGCAGATCGTTGGAAGAGGATCGTCATCTGGCTGAATTTCCCATAATCACCGCATCAGTTTCCTATGAACCAGATTATATTAACTTAATAAATATGTTAGTAGATAGCAAAATATTGCCCCATTGGCGAGATAGGGCTTATTCGAATGGACCAGTTGTTGGAATTGGTGGAGCCGTAAGCTACATAAATCCCCTTCTTTTTTCTCCTATGGCCGATTTCGTCTGTATAGGTGACGGAGAGGTTGTAATAGACCATTTAGTGGACTCAATTCGTGACTACATGATCCATCAAGATAGAATAAGGCTATGGGAAGAATTGTCGACTTCGCCTTATATTTATGTACCACCTCTTCATGATGAGCTTATCATGTCCGACAAGGATGGAATTAACAGGAAAAGGGGCAGAATACAAGACCTTTCAAAATCTCTGGGACACAGCCTTTGGTTAACTCCCGAAGCAGCCTTTGGGAGAACTTTGCTGCTGGAGTTACAGCGAGGTTGCTTCAGAAATTGCCCCTATTGCGTAGTTCCAAATAATTTTGGCAAGGCAAGGACCAGATCTATTGATGACCTGATTTTATTTTTAGATCGGTTTAAGGACTTGGGCGATTTTAATGTAGGTCTAGTTACTCCTGAAGCGGGAGATCACCCAAACCTTGGCCAGCTGCTTGATGCTGTAATGAAAGCCAAAAAGAGGGTAAGCTTTGCCTCACTTCGAATTGATGCCTTAAACAAAAAGGTTCTAGAGGCCTTGGCCATGGGGGGCAAAAGAAGCATAACCATCGCTCCCGAGGTCGGCAGCGATGCATTGCGGACGACTTTAAAGAAACATTTTACCAATCAAATAATCCTTGAGAAGCTTGCCATGGCCAGGGAATATGGTGTAAATTCCGCAAAATTGTATTTCATGATCGGCCTGCCAGGCGAAAGCGATGAGGATATACTGGCAATTGCTGAATTATCGAAAGGAATATGGGACTCGCTAAAAATAAAATTGGTCCTTTCAGTAAACGTTTTTGTGCCCAAACCAGGGACTCCCTTTTCAGGGGAACCTTTTATAGGCGCTTATGAGTGTAGGCGTAGATTAAACTTACTTCATAAGTCACTAAAGGGGTATGGTAAAGTTATAACTGTACGACCGGTAGATTTTAAGGGATCGTTTAAAGAATATGTGTTATCATGGTATGGTTTAAAAGAGGCCGAGAACATCCTGGATTTAACGAAAAGCGATGATAAAGGTTTTTCCAATCTGCCCGTTTCTAGGGTATTAACCCAAGAGCAATTGCACCGACTAGGTCTTTAAGCGATATATTAAATATTTAAGGGGTGATCAGCGCATGATGAAAAGAGATAGGCAAGGTGAAAAAAGGCCCGTCTTTTCCTTTGGTCAGATAATGATTCCCTTGGTAGGATTAATAGCGATCGGATTACTATATCTAGGGGTTAAGATGTTCTTTTTTACCCCGACTAAGATCGTCAATGACAAGACAAATGTATCGCCTGCAGAAATTGTTGCGCAACCTGCGCCTAGTTCAAACAATGCTGATATACAGCCTGCAAAGCCCGCTTCCAAGGCCCCCAAACCATCTGCCAAGTCAACCCCCTCTGTTCCCATTGAAGAGCCTTTAGTCAGCTCTAAAAATGTCGTAGCTGTGCCATCAAGCGAAAGCCATGCCGCAAAGGCAACAAAGACGGCAAGTAAGACAACGACCGAAAACGTTGAGATCAAGGCATCTCAACAACCTTCAGCGGCGCTCCAGCCATCAAAAGGCGGATGGGGAGTTCAGGTCGGCTCTTTCACGGAGAAATGGAGAGCCGACGAAGTCAAAAATAAACTTGAAAATGCAGGGTATGGTAATAAAGTTAGAATAATCGAGGCCGTTGTTAACGACAAAAAGTATTACAGGGTGCAAGTTTATGCTGGTGGAGATGTGTCAGATGCCAAACAGCTGGAGAAGAAGATGCAGGACATGGGCCTGCCCACTTTTGTGGTCAGATATTAACACCTAAAAAGGGATATAGTCATGGCTGGAGTAACAGAAGAACTGATTGGAAGGCAGGAAGCATTGAACTTGGTTTGCGATAAATTGGCCTTCCCGATTGCCTTAAAACATGACACGATTTCCATAAAAGAAGCCTTTGGAATGCGTTTGGCCAGGGATGTTATATCACCTGAACCCTTTCCCTCCTTCTCTCGCAGCTTGCGCGATGGCTATGCGGTCAGGAGCGCTGATGTTATTGGAGCTTCGACATCATCTCCAGTTTTTTTGAAAAAATGCGGCGTCATACCCATGGGATGCCTGATCGATGAATCATTGCCCAAAGAAGGAGCGATGCAAATTTTTACGGGGGGCATCTTGCCTCAAAATAGCGATGCAGTAGTAATGCTTGAGGATACAGAAGAAAGCGGACCATGGATCGAGATCAGAAAAGGCGTCATGCCCGGCGAGAACGTAATATTTCAGGGTGAAGAAGTAAAATGTAAAGACGTCATCGGAAGCATCGGAGAATTGCTCGATTTTAAGAACATACCGGCCATGGTCGGATTGGGCGTAAGTTACGTCGATACGGTAGACCTCAATATCGGCATTTTAAGCACCGGAGATGAGATAGTGGATGCAGAGGCTCGATCCGTCCCTCCCGGATGCGTCAGGGATGTAAATAGCGTCATGCTTGGACTGATGCTCAAGTCTTACGGCTATAAATCCACCTTCCTCGGGATAATACCCGATGACCTGAAAATGCTAGACAGGGCAGTAAAGGATGCATTGTCGGAAAATGACGTAGTAATATTAAGCGGAGGCTCTTCCGTATCTAGCAGGGATTTTTGTCTCGAGGTCATGGAAGGTCTAGATGTTCCCGGATTGATAGTGAGAGGAGTAAACATAAGACCGGGCAAGCCTACTTTGATAGGCGGAATCAAAGAAAAGGCGAAACTGATTATCTCGTTGCCGGGACATCCTTTATCATGTGCCATTGTGGCAAGGGTAATTTTGGTGCCATTGTTGGATATTATGATTGGTGGCATGAATTTATACGAGAAAAATTTCATGCCCGTCAGAATGAAGTGCCTCGATGATTTTATTGGTACGAGCGGCATCGAGGAATATGTTCCCGTTATTTTGCGCCCGGAGGGCGTCCTGCCCGCAAACTCTAAATCCGGTTACATATCTGCCTTAAGGGGAACCGTCGGGCTCGGCATGTTACCGATCAACACCGAGACATTGAGAAAGGGAGAGGAGATAGGAGTAATTTTATGGTAAAAGAACATTTGCCTCTGGAAGAGGTTTGGCAGTTATTACAAACGAGATGGGCTGGAAGACAGTTATCTGTAGACCATATCTCACTGCAACAAGCGCATGGAGCATTACTGGCCGAAGACATAGTTTCGCCGATCAATGTCCCTCACTATCCCGCGTCGGCCGTCGATGGTTATGCGGTGTCATCATACTCCACCTCAATGGCTACGGCCGCTACTCCCGCAATCCTCGATGAAGGTCAATACCAATGGGTAAATACAGGTTCTTTTGTCCCGCCCAATTTTGATTCAGTCGCCATGGTGGAGGACACCTCCCTCAAGGAGGGGAATTTGTACCTGTACGTTTCATTGTCTCCCGGGGCAAACCTGAGGCCCGTTGGAGAGGATATCGTGAAGGGTCAGATAGTTGCACATTTTGGAGATTTGGTTGACTCTAACCTGATGGCCCTATTTTATGCCATAGGAATACACAAACTACCGGTGCTGTCAAAACCCAAGGCTGTATTCATCCCCACAGGAGACGAGATAGTGCCCAGGGGATGTATGGACGATCCCAGTTGTTTGCCCCCGGGAAAAGTGATGGAAAGCAATTCAGTCATGCTTGAATGCATGTTTGGCAAATGGAACATACCGCTTTCAATTGGGCCACACGTTAAAGACGACCTGACGTCATTGAGAGAAGCCCTGCTCAACGCCACGGAAGAATACGACTTAATATTAGTAGGAGCGGGATCGGCCAAGGGGAAGAGAGACTTCACAGCTGAAGCAATTGAACGAGAAGGAGAACTTCTGTTTCATTGGGTCTTGATGAAGCCTGGTAGGCCAGCGTTGCTTGGAGTGATAAAAGATAGACCAGTAGTCGGGATGCCCGGTTTTCCGATGTCTACTATGGTCGTGGCCTGGTCTGTCGTGTATCCTCTGATAGAGCTTTTGATGAAGGGCAGCTTAAATGAAGAAAAATTCCTTGATGATGCGATGGGAACAAAGGAAAAACTGAAGGCTTTTTTGTTGATGTCTCATACATCTCCACAGGGGATAAGCGAATGGCTTAGGGCAAAGGCAGTTCAACTGGGATCAAAAAAGTACATATGGCCCCTTTCCGGCGGCTCCAGTTCAATGCGGGCCACGGCCGAAGCTGACGGATTCATACTGCTTTCTTCAAAGACTTATGAGTGCCCAAAGGGCAAAGAGCTGGAGGTCAGACTGATAAGAGATGTGCCTTGGGAAAAGCGGGCTTTATTTCAGGGCTCCGATGACCCCGCGGTGGCGAAGTCAGTTTCCTACGTTCGAAGAAGGGGTGCCGACCTAGTCATACGTCCCGTAGGAAGTCTGGGTGGATTGGCAGCCTTGGCGAGAGGAGAAGCTCATCTTTCGGCGGCACACCTTTTGGATCCCGATACCGGCTCTTATAACGATAGCTATATAGCTAGCTTCAAGCCCATTAGCGATAGCTGGAAAAGGTTTCTTTTATTTTACAGACAGCAAGGTTTTATCGTAAAGAAGGGCAACCCAAAGGGGATAAAATCCATAGAAGATCTTACGCGGAGCGACGTTCGCATAGTCAACAGGCAACCCGGTGCCGGGACTCGAGTCTTGTTGGATTCCATGCTGAAAAATCATGGGATAGACGTAAACTTAATTAAAGGTTACGATGACCAAACCGTGACTCATTTGGATGCATCCTGCAGGGTTGCATGGAGCTTGGCTGATGTCGCTTTGGGGATAAAATCAGCAGCTGATGCCTTGGATTTGGACTTTATCCCCATAACTGAAGAACCTTACGAGCTAGTCATACCGGAAGATCAGTTTTGCCATCCAGGAGTTACAGCATTGTTGGATGCCATTTCAGACAAGGAATTTAGGAAAGAGGTTGACAGAATGGGGGGATATCGTTGGCCCTAGAGCTCATCGATAAATTAGGACGAAGGTTGACATACGTGCGCATATCAGTTACTGACAGATGTAATTTTCGTTGTCGATATTGCATGCCAGCCCAAGGAGTTGAATGGATTCCCCACGACAGGATAATGAGATATGAGGAAATACAGCTGCTGGTAGGCATGTTAACGCAGCTTGGCGTCAAAAAAATTAGGTTAACTGGAGGAGAACCCTTCGTCAGAAAGGACATTTCACAATTCTTGCGCACGCTACGACGCTCTTTTCCAGAGCTATCACTAGCCGTAACGACAAATGCATCCCTCCTTTGTAAATACATCGATGATATAAAAGATCTGAATATAAATTTAAATGTAAGCCTTGATACGCTGGACCCTGAAAAATTCAAGTACATAACTAGAATAGGATCCTTAGACGATGTATTAAAGGGAATCTCAATGTGGAGCGAGTTAAACTTACCATTTAAGATTAACACGGTCCTTATAAAGGGATTTAATGAGGACGAGATCCAGCCTTTGCTGGAGTTTGCGAGAAAAATGGGCGGCGTGTTGAGGTTTATCGAGTTCATGCCATTAGATCAAAGCGTATGGGCACAGGATTCTTTCATTCCAGCCCCATCGATAATAAAGGATCTAATTCTTTCTTTCGGGGATTGGAAGGAGATAGAAAGTAAGCCCTCAGATACCGATGGACCTGCAAGATATTTCATGGACTTAAAGACCGGGCAAAAGATTGGAGTAATAGCGGCTGTTTCGCATCATTTTTGCGAGACGTGCAACAGGTTACGGATAACAGCCTCCGGAGAACTCAGGAATTGCCTATTTGCTTCCGATGGGGTAGATTTGCTTTCGCCTTTGAGGGCTGGCGACTTAGACGAAGTTAAACGCAGGATACATGTTGCCTCTTGGGAGAAACCAGAAAATTGGAAAAAACAGATAAGCGGAAATAGGCATATGTCTCAAATAGGGGGATAATATTATGGGTTCTATAACACATCTCGATGAACATGGTCATCCAAAGATGGTAGACGTTGGTTCTAAAGATCCTACGAAAAGAATGGCTAAAGCCTGCGGATGGGTCATCTTGCCTCGGTCAGTTTATGACGTAGTTTGTCGGGGCGAAGCTCCAAAGGGAGACGTGCTGAAGATAGCAGAGCTCGCAGGCATAATGGCAGCCAAAAGGACGTGGGAACTTATCCCTTTATGTCACAACATAAGGATAGATCATGTTGATGTGAAATGCGAACTCGACGAAAAACGTTTAGGAATCAAGGTCACCGCCGATGTGTCGGCTAAAGAAGTCACCGGCGTTGAGATGGAAGCATTGACTGCGGTAACTGTTGCCCTGCTTACAATATATGACATGTGTAAAGGCATTGATAAGGGGATGCATTTCGAAGATATACATTTGATGGAAAAAAGCGGTGGCAAAAGCGGACATTATGTTTGGAAAGAGCAAGAGGTGCTTAACGATGATTAAAAAGAGGCTTATAAGGATCTTCGACGGGCAAAAAGACTTGACTATGGCATATCTCCATAAAGGAAGCCTTGGAGAGGATATGGTAGATGGCGTAGCCCGAAAGATACTTATCACTGATCCGGTGCCTTTGCAGGCCTTAAACGATCCGTCACAGTCTCTGACATTGGTTCTATCGCAAGGAATTGAAGATAAAGGCAATTTCATCTCCTTTTCTAACGGAGAGGTCATATTAAGGCTTACCGAAGACGATGAAGCTGAGATCTTTAAGGGCGGTTTTTTGAGCCTCTCTTCAGAGTACGAGGAATGGTTTCCGATATCCTTAGGGGTCATCACGGTAAGCGACAGAAGAAGCAAAGGCGAGCTGATCGATACCTCGGGCCCGGCATTGGAGAGCCTGGCCCGTTCCATTGGAGCCATATGTCAGGAATATAAAATAGTACCAGACGATATCGACGACATACGAAACGTCGTATGCGATTGGTGTGACAAGAAGTCGCTCAACCTTGTCTTATTGACGGGAGGAACTGGGATTTCTCAAAGAGACGTCACTCCTGAGGCATTACTGCCCTTGTCCGATAAGATCGTCTACGGCATAGGCGAGTACATGCGCTGGTCAACGTCCTTATCTAATCCAATGTCCATATTAAGCAGAGGTATTGCGGTAACCAGAGGCAAAACGCTTATAGTAGCTCTCCCGGGAAGCGAAAGGGGAGCGGTTGAATGCTTTTCTGCTGTGTCTTGTGCATTGAGACATGCAGTGGAGGTGCTTACGGACAGGCATGTTCATCATTGAAGATAATTACGATAGCGGTTTAGGCAAAAACGACGCCGAAGTTAATCGTGCACATCAAACTGATAAAACCATATCCAGGTGCATCATAATCACAGGGATGTCAGGCGGGGGAAAATCTACCGCCTTAAAGGTACTGGAAGATATTGGTTTTTATGCGATTGACAACATCCCACCAGCCATATTGCCGCAACTTATAGATATGTTGGATACACACGAAGCAGCCATCAATAACGGCGTTGCCGCAGTCATAGACGTGAGAGGAGGGTCCTTGCTCAAGGGGTTTGAAAGCGTAATTAGGGCTTTGAAGGATAAGTTGTCACTTGTGAAAGTTATCTTCTTGGATGCCAACGACGAGGTCTTGATTAGACGCTACGAAACTACCAGAAGGAGACACCCCTTGGGAGTCGACCTTCCTTTAAGCGAAATGATATCGAAAGAACGTGCTATGGTGGCTCCTGTAAGAGAGCTGGCGGATATAGTTATAAATACCAGTCATTTGAGCATTCACGAACTTAAGGATGCAATCTTGAAGTCGGTCGGAATCATAGACGCCGAGCCATCAGTGATCATTACGTCCTTCGGCTACAAATACGGCATTCCATCAGACAGCGACTACGTCTTCGATGTAAGGTTTCTTGAAAATCCCTTCTATTGCCCTTCTTTGAGAGATCTCACCGGCATGGATAGAAAGGTGCAGGAATATTTGCTTGGGTTCAGCGAGACGGTTCAATTTTATAATGAATCATTGCAGTTTATAAAATTAGTACTTCCATTATACAGAAAAACCGGAAAGCCGCAGGTTCACATCACAATAGGATGCACAGGCGGCAGACATCGTTCCGTAGCTTATGCCGAATGGCTCGCGCAGCACCTGAGCGCAGAAGGGGAAAGATGCATCGTAAGACATCGTGATGTGGGCAAGGACAAGGAGAAAATTGGCGATGTCATCGCTGGTTAGTTTCTTTGCCGGAGCTTTTCTGGGCGGAGTTGTCGCTTATATATTTTCTCGAAGGGTATCCAATATACAATTTGATAATACAAAGACGAGAGATAAATCCAAAAGAAGATATAAAGACATTTATATCAGGGCCTCCAATCAAAGACTTTCGCTTGGACCTTACATTGTTGCAATAGGCGGGGGTACCGGTCTGTCAACCTTGCTCAAAGGGCTTAAATGCTTTACCAGGAACATCACAGCCGTCGTTACCGTTACGGATGAGGGCGGAAGTTCCGGTCGTCTGCGTCAGGAGTGGGGCGTACTTCCTCCGGGGGACATCAGGAACTGTCTTGTGGCGTTGGCTGAAGATGACAGTTCCCTGAATCGCCTGCTTAGCTTCCGCTTCGACAGAGGGGAGCTGGCCGGCCATAGTTTGGGCAATCTTTTGTTGCTTGCGGCAACGGAGATTGCAGGAGATTTTAGAAAGGGCATAGAGGAACTAAACTATATGCTCGCAATACGAGGACAGGTCTTACCAGTCACCACAGAAAGCGTGTGTTTGGTAGGAAGGACAAAAAATGGCATCAGGGTGGAGGGAGAATTGAATATCACAAACTGTGGCCCGGATCTGGAGGAGCTATGGCTTGAACCCAGAAACGTCACACCATTGCCCGAAGTGTTAAAGGCCATTATCAACGCCGATCTTATAGTATTAGGCCCCGGAAGCTTATTTACCAGCGTAATACCAAACCTTCTCGTCGAGGAGGTCTCCAATTCTATATTAAACTCTTCAGCGCCTGTGGTTTATGTTTGTAATTTAATGACGCAACCCCTCGAAACAGAAGGGTTTTCCGTCTGGGATCACGTAAAATGGATAGCCAAGGTCTTGCGGAGGTTTCCAGATTTCGTCGTGGCAAATTCCACTCCATTGCCGCAGGAGATATCTTCTAAATACATCGCAGCCGGCTCCATGCCGTTACTTGTGACGCCGGAGGAGAGGGAAAAGTTCAAGAAGATCGGAGTATACCTGATAGAAGACAAAATGTATAAAATTAATGAAGAAGGCAGCGTTCGACATGATTCAGTCAAGCTAGCGGAATGCCTGATAAGGATAGCAAGGAGTGCGAGGGAAAGGGAAATATGGAAAGAGTCGATACAATTCTCTGGGATGAGTGGGTAAATGGTGCGATATCCGATAAAGGCAAGAATGAAGCCGAGTGCTCCGGAATAGTCGAGGGTATCTTTGTAACACGAAAGATGAATTATGCAGTGTTAGCCTCCTTGAGGTTGTGGGTCTTCAGGAGGCTTTATGCTATATGGAAACATACGCGATGGTCTGACATAAATTTCTCGTCTTACATGAGGGTGCCGGAAAGCAAAAAAGGACGAGTTAAACTCATCTTGCCCATGGAACTCTACGAAGATATATCTGGGGTGCGAGCCTCATGGGCTTGGTTGCGCGGCGTATTTGGAGGTTGCGGATCCATATTTTGGCCTAAAAACGGATATCATTTGGTCTTTAGAGTCAAAAAGGATCAGCTTTGCGATAAGCTGACGTCATTCTTAAACGCCAAGGGTATAAGGCACACATACAGGGCACATATGGGCAGCTACGAGATCCAAGTACGCAATCATGACGCCGTTTTGACTATTTTGGCCGGAATGGAGCTTATGAAGACATCCCTGATCATTGAAGAGAAGGCGATAATCAGATCTGTCAAAAGCAGGGCTAATATGCAGGTCAATTGCGATACCTCAAATATCCGAAAGAGCCTAAAGGCCGCAGAGAGGCAGCTTTATATAAGCAACCTGCTTCTCAAGGCAGACCTTATTGACGATTTACCCTCCAACCTTCGCGATTTGGTGCTTACACGGCTTAATTATCCCAGCGCAACGCTTCGCGAAATTGGACAACTGTTGCCCAGGCCGGTAAGCAAGAGCACGGTAGAGTATAGATGGAATAAATTGGAAGATATGGTAAAGGGCCTTTTTGATAACAAAAGAAATAACACACAAGCAAATTCGTAAGATAAATTGACGGTGTATATGTTAAATTTAGGATTTGTACTTGAAGGCAATCGCTGGTACAATAATCTTTAAGAATTTTTCCAAAGATCAAGGGAGGTGGAGTGTTATCATGGCAAAAAAGGTTGCTATAAACGGTTTTGGAAGGATTGGTCGTTTGTGCATGAGAGCCATGATGCAGTATGATACTCAAAAGCTGTGCGAGGTTGTAGCGATAAATGATCTGGCATCCCCTGAGGTGCTTGGCTATTTGTTTAAGTACGATTCGGTGCATCGTCGTTATCCCGGGAATGTTGAAGTCGAAGGAGACAGCATAGTGGTCGACGGCCATAAAATAAAGGTATTTGCAGAGCCAGACCCTGCAAAGCTTCCATGGAAGGATTTAGGCGTTGACATTGTCGTTGAATCCACAGGTCGTTTTACCGATGGCGAGAAGGCAAAGGCGCATATAGCAGCCGGCGCTAAGAAAGTCATAATATCAGCCCCGGCATCCAATGAAGATATAACCATTGTCATGGGAGTCAACGAGGAGAAATACGACCCCTCAAAGCACGTCATTATTTCCAATGCATCATGCACGACGAACTGCTTGGCTCCGGTCGTAAAGGTATTGCATAAGGAGTTCGGAGTCCTGCGAGGTCTTATGACCACGGCCCATTCTTACACCAATGACCAGGTAACGCTCGACTTTCCGCACAAGAAAGACCCGATTCGCGGAAGGGCAGCAGCGCTTTCTATCATTCCCACTTCCACAGGTGCCGCCAAGGCTATAGGAAAGGTAATACCGGAGCTGAAGGGATTGCTCAACGGAATCGCACTGCGCGTTCCCACGCCTGATGTTTCGATCGTGGACCTGGTGGCAGAGCTAAAGAGACCAGTCACGGTAGAAGAGATCAATGCTGCCATGAAGAAATATGCCGAAGGCGAGCTTAAGGGCATATTGGCCTACGAACCAGGGCCACTTGTCTCAGCTGACTTCATCGGCGATCCTCATTCAGCAATATTTATGCCTAACGAGACCATGGTCATAGATACCACGGTCAAGGTCTTCGCCTGGTACGACAACGAATGGGGTTATTCTTGCAGATTGGTAGACCTGGTGAACTACGTCGCAAAGAGTCTGTAGACGACGAGGTGATCTCATATGCTCTTGAGGATCCCCGAAGCCAAAGATATAGCGAAAAAAAAGGTCCTTGTCAGAGTAGATTTCAACGTACCCATGAAGGATGGCGTCGTAACTGATGATACGCGCATCAGAGCCCATCTCGAGACTTTAAGATTTTTGAAGGATAATGGTGCTTTCATAACTTTGGTCTCCCATCTGGGACGACCAAAGGAGGGAAAGGATCCGGAGTTTTCGCTCAAGCCTGTAGCGGATCACCTGGCTGCTTTAACGGGCTGGAAGGTGCAATTCGTTCCAGACTGCATCGGCAAAGCAGTTGAAGAAGCGGTGGCATCACAGTCGCAGGATGAGGTCCTGGTTCTGGAGAATGTTCGTTTCTACAAGGAGGAGACAAAGAACGATCCATCCTTTGCCGAGAAACTTGCAAAACCCTACGAAGTGTTCGTCATGGACGCCTTTAGTGCTGCCCATAGGGCACATGCTTCGACCAGAGGAGTTGCAGATTACCTCAAGCCCTTTGCAGGATTTTTGGTCAAGAAGGAGATAGAAGCCCTAAGCGTGGTAAGAGACAATCCCAAGCACCCTTACGTGTTGATTTTGGGCGGTGCCAAGGTGTCCGATAAGATTGGCGTCATTGAAAACCTCCTTCCAAAAGTCGATCATATCGTGATCGGCGGCGGAATGGCCTATACGTTTCTCAAGGCAAAGGGCCACGGAATAGGTAAGTCCTTATGCGAGGAAGATAAAATCGAGTACGCCAAAAAAATGTTGTCCCTTGCTAAGGATAAAGGAGTCGAGATCCATCTGCCGCTGGATTCCGTCGTTGCAAACGAGGTAAAAGATGGCGTAGCCACTCAAGTTATCGATGTTGAAAAGGCCATACCAGACGATATGATGGGACTGGACATTGGACCTAAGACCATCAAGGTCTTTTGTGACGTCATAAAAGAGGCCGAAACCGTCTTTTGGAATGGCCCCATGGGCGTATTTGAGCTTGAAGGCTTCAGGTCCGGCACCAAAAGTGTCGCCATGGCAGTTGCTGACGTCACTAAAAGGGGAGGCCATACAGTCGTAGGCGGAGGCGATACGGCAGCGGCGGTGAACCTGCTTGGTTTTTCCGAGCAGATGACTCATGTGTCAACAGGTGGCGGAGCAAGCCTTGAGTTCATGGAAGGCAAGATGCTTCCCGGTATAGAGCCGTTAATTGACTAACTGGAGTAATAGAGCGGAGCGCTCTACGTACGCGCTCCGCTTAAATTTAGGGGGTAGATCTTAGATGAAAAAGCGCATTCCCTTTTTTGCCGGCAATTGGAAGATGAACAAGGGGCCTTCTGAGACCGAAAAGTTCGTTAAACAATTAATTTCTGCCATAGCAGGCGATGATGCCATTTGTAATGCCTTAAAGGCCAATGAAATTGAGGTTGGCATATTTCCGCCCTTTGTAAGCCTGGAGCGCGCAAACAGCGCCATAAAATCAGCGGATGTTTCGATATCCTTAGGTGCTCAAAACATGCATTGGGAAGATAGTGGTGCCTTTACGGGAGAGGTATCCGGAGTAATGATCAAAGAAACGGGCTGTCAATACGTCATACTTGGTCATAGTGAAAGACGTCACATATTTGGTGAGACTGACGATGTAATTGAAATGAAGATTAGAAAGTCATTAAATTTGGGCCTTAAGCCGATTCTATGCGTAGGAGAGACCTTAGAAGAAAGGGATAAAGGCATAACCGAATTTGTCGTGGAGAGACAGTTAAAAGAGGCTCTAAAAGCCCTCAAAACACATCAAACTTTCGAAACAGGTATAGTTATAGCTTACGAACCGGTTTGGGCCATTGGAACGGGCCGCAAAGCCAGCGACGAAGATGCTCAAAAGGTCTGCGCATTTATAAGGAGCTTTTTGGAAAACAATTTCGGCTCACGCGTAGCTCAAGAGGTCCGCATCCTTTATGGCGGAAGCGTAAAGCCCGACAATGCCAAGGGATTGATGTCCCAAAAGGACATCGACGGCGCTTTGATCGGCGGTGCCTCTTTAGAGGTAGAAAGTTTCCTAGGCATAATCACAAACGGAATGAGCTAAAACGCATGACAGGGAAGTTAAAAAATTAGGCAAAATGTAGCCCTAAACGTAACATAAGATACATTATAGGACACCTTAAAAGTCCTTAAAAAGGACGAAGGATCAACGGGACAACCCTTCGTCCTTTTTTGTTATTTTTTAACATACATTGGCCGCAGACAGGATCTCGCCGTCTTCGTCGTATTGCAACTGCGGGGCATCTCCCCAAATCCGTTCCAGGTTATAAAACTCGCGACCCTCGGAGCTGAATATATGAATTATCACATCGCCACAATCTATGAGACGCCACAAGTTGCTATTTTTGCCTTCGACTATATATTCTATGTGACGTTCATCAAGGGCGTCTGTCACGATGTCTAAAAGTGCCTTCATGTGTGCGTCGGAATTGCTGCTTGTGATGAAAAATACGTCAGCGAAGCCAGATACCTCACTTATGTCTATAGATATGGTATTTTTGGCCTTTTTTGAGGCCAAAACCTTGGGTATCCACCCATACTGCCTTACTAAATCCTCCTTAAGGATGTCCAATCACCTCTCCTTTATTTTTATTTTTTCTTTTTCAATTAAATTATACCTCAATAACTGTCAGAGACGCTTGATCATTGAATGCCGAGGTTCTTTTTAAGTTGGCCCAGGATCGTCTGGTAATCATGTCCTATAATGATCGTAAGGTAAGATGATCCATCATTGGGCTTTATGAGGCTATTTTGAATCCCAAGCAACCTTCCAAGCGTTTTAGCTTCGTTTTCCAAATTACGCGGATATGTAATCAACGTATAATGGTAATCAAAGTGTCTTGCGTTGCTCTTATAAGCAATGTCTACACCGCAGCGCTGCAGTAAGTCTGCCACTTGATTAGCTATGCTTGGAGTGCCGTCACCGTTTAATATGACCACTCTGCTTTTGATTTCCTGAGCAACTGCCATCCTGTCAATGCGTGGACTGTCGGCATCTTCCTTAAATTGCTCAGGAGCCGTCTCCTCCATCGCTTGACCGTTTTCGGCAATTGCAGGTCCGTTTACCGGCGTAGATAAGATCTCTAACGCCCTGTTTACGTCACCCAGCCAATAGCTAACCCCCGATAGGAGCGCTGGCTTTCCCGGCAGGGTAAAAAATCTGATGTTCTCTTGTGGTATATCCCTAAAGTACATGGCAAGTTGTATAGCCTCTTCCAAAGGAAGATCTGTTTGCACGGTTTGCATGATTTCCTTGATAAGCATGGGCAGTTTTGCGCTCATACCCTGATCGGCAATCCTTTGAAGCAATGCCTTCATGAACTGTTGTTGTCTTTTTATCCTCCCTATGTCACCTAAAGCATCATGACGAAACCTGACGAACTTAAGTGCTGTTTCGCCGTCCATATGCTGCAAGCCTGGCTTAATATCGATATAAAGGCCTGCCGCCCTGTCCACGTATTTCAGCCTTTTTTCTACGTTAATGTCTACTCCACCTAACTGATCTACCAATTTTGGGAAGGTGCTGTAATCGAGTTCTATGTGATAATGTATTGGCATCCCAAGATAATTTACGATTGTCCTGCTAAGAAGATCCCAACCGCCATAAGGATAGGCATGATTAATTTTATTCCAGCCGTGTCCTGGAATCTGTACCCTAGTATCTCTTGGAATGGACAGTATTTGAATGCTCTTGTTATCCAAGTCCAGTATTGTAAACAATATCGTATCAGGGCGTTGCGAATCTTCGGTATTGTCCTTGCCTATGATGCATATATTCACCTTGCCTGTTTTTTCGTCATGCATAACCGTTTGTTTGATCGATTCAACTTTCGGAGCAAAGAAACTGTGCAGCCGTGTATAAGCTCCTCCGACGATCGCTGCAATCATGACAACTATGAGTAATGCAAAGCGCATCTTGGTCAAACGATGTCACCTTCCCTCTAGCGTGTAAAGGGTCTTTTTGTAAATGTAATGCTCGACGGTCCAGGGCAAAAAATACCTTATGCTTTGTCCGGCGGCGACGCGACGCCTTATTTCTGTGCTCGATATAGCCAGCAAAGGTATCTCGAGCGGTATAACTGCCCTTTTGATTTCTTCAGGCAACGACTCCAGTTGAGATATGTCGTAGCCTGGCCTGGACGCAGCCACTATATGGGCTAACTGCGCGATCGCAAAAGGCTCTTTCCATGTCGGCATCTGCAAGACGGCATCAATGCCGGTTATAAAGAAGAACTCCGCCTCTTTTGGAAGATACCAATGCCTCATCTCCCTAAGAGTGTCTATGGTATAAGACGGCCCATTCCGTTCAATCTCTATCTTCGATATTTTAAAGTGAGGATTGTCCACAATCGCCATGCAGGTCATTATGTAGCGGTCCTCCGCCGGCGTTACGTTCTTAAAACTTTTGTGAGGGGGGTCTCCTGTGGGAACGAATATGATCTCAGAGAGGTTTAAAGAAGTATAAGCCTCCTCTGCGACTACGAGATGGCCGAAGTGTATCGGGTCAAAGGTACCCCCCATAATACCGACCTTTATCCTGCTCATGAAGTTTGAACGTCTTTGGGGCAAGATGATATCCTCCTCTTATTCTCTACCCATCTCGTCTATCTCGATGCCATCCGCGTCGATCTCAGATTCAGCATCCATGTCCGGTATATACTCGAATTCCATATCGCCTATAGACACCGTATCTCCTTCCTTTGCTCCCATGTCGGATAGCATTTTTTCGATCCCAAGCCTGGCTATGACTTTACTAAAGCGCATTATGGCCTCATCTTGCTCGAAATCATATCTTTCGACCAATTTTTCAAGATATCGATTTATTATTCTAAACTTACCTTCCTCAATCTGTTCGATCCTTACTTCGGAGGGTTGTACTGTTTCTTTCCTTACGGCATCTTTAAGGGGATATAGCCTTTTTACCCCTTCGCTATCCATGTCCGACAGCTTTTGCAAAAGGGATAAAGATAGCTCGTCAATCCCCTGTTTCGTGACTGCACTGGTAAACTTGATTTCTTTCCCCATCGCGCTTGCCCACTTTGATACCTGCTCCAGGAAGGAAGAATCTCTTACAAGATCTAACTTATTTGCTACAAGCAGAGACGGTTTTTTAAGTATCTCTTTGTTATAGTTGCCTATTTCATCTTTTAGGATATTCCATTGTCTGTCTAGGTCATCTATTGAATTGCCGGACAAGTCCAATACATACAATATCAACCTCGTCCGCTCGATGTGTCTCAAAAACGATAGACCTAACCCCTTGTTCTCCGATGCTCCCTCGATAAGGCCAGGTATATCGGCAAGGAGCATTCGCCTGTCTCCCAGCAGCAATACACCCAGGTTTGGGGTTAACGTTGTAAATGGATAATCTGCTATCTTTGGCTTAGCGCTGGACAAGCACGAAAGCAAGCTCGATTTACCGACGTTCGGAAGTCCTACTATGCCAACATCGGCTAATATTTTAAGCTCAAGGATTAAGCGTCTTGATTGACCGTTTTCCCCCTTCTCGGAGAAACGTGGGGCTTGATTTGTGGATGTGGCAAAAGCGGCATTGCCCCTGCCTCCCCTTCCCCCCAAGGCCACAAGCAGAAGATCCCCAGGTTCTACCAGGTCCCCTAGAGGCTCACCGCTATCGGCATCCCATACTACGGTCCCGCATGGGACCTCTATGACGATATCTTCTCCATCCTTGCCATTGCGATTTGCCCTTTGACCATTTTGTCCAGATTGTGCCTTAAATTGCGTCTTGTATGTGAAATCTTCTAAGGTCTGCAGTCTATCGGTCGCCTTTATGTAAACGTTTCCGCCCCTTCCGCCGTTGCCCCCGTCCGGGCCACCTTTTGGGACGTACTTTTCTCTCCTAAAGCTCATGCACCCGTTGCCACCGCGACCTGCATGCACTATTATCTCGGCTCTATCGATGAACTTCAATTTACATCACCCGTAATAGAATAGGGACCTCGTATGATAGGCCCCTATTCGGCAAATTTACCACTTCAAGCTTCAATATTATTCAACCGGGATTACGCTCACGTACTTTCTGTTACCCTTATCCTCGAACTTGACCACGCCTTTTGTGAGCGCAAAAAGGGTGTAGTCCTTCCCCAATCCGACGTTGAGACCCGGATGCACCTTTGTCCCTCGCTGACGAATGATTATATTCCCGGCATTGACAAGCTGGCCGTCGTACCTTTTTACACCCAGCCTCTTGCTAATGCTGTCCCTGCCGTTTTGGCTGCTGCCCTGGCCCTTTTTATGGGCAAATAGCTGTATATTGAACTTCAATTTTCATTCACCTCCACAATATGAACGTACTTGGGATACGAATCGGCGATAGACCGCAGGCTCCCCAATACAGTTTCTATGACCGCCCTTGATCTGTCGTCTTCGAGGTCGCTTTCACTCCAAAGTATGAAAAATCTTGGCCCCTTTTCGTCTATCTCAAAAACAGTATCTTTCATGCCCAGGACCTCTTTCAGCCCCAAAAGCAAAGCCTGCATCAACGTCGATACTGCTGCGCAAACAATGTCTTTGCCTCTTGGTGCATATCCGCTGTGACCTGTGGCTTCGACTGACAGTGGGCCTTTTTTGCCGACCGAAATGCGAACCTCGATCATCGAACTAATACTTCACGGATAATATCTCGATCTCCGAATAGGGCTGGCGATGGCCTTTGAATCGCTGATAGTTCGTCTTGTTCTTGAATTTGAATACTACGACCTTTTTGTCTTTGCCATGGCCTTTTATGGATGCCTCCACGCAAGCCCCCGGAACAGTAGGATTTCCGACCTTCACTCCCTGCTCATCGGATATCATCAATACTCGATCCAATGTGACTACGTCGCCTGGATTCCCCTCGATCTTTTCGACCTTCAGTACATCACCTGGCGAGACCCGATACTGCTTACCTCCAGTTTCGATAATAGCATAGCTCAATGTTCTTACCCCCTCTCGCTGAGAACTACGGGCGGCCTGTTGCCTTTAAAAGCCCGTCTCAAGCGGTTATTGTACCCACACTTATGGGACTTATGCATTCTAAATAAGAAAGTCCATGAAGTCAATAAGAAAGACCCTATTTTTCGCGAAACTTTAGCAGGCGCTCAGCATGGATAAGGGCTTCCTTTATCTCGCTTGTGCCGGACAGCATACGCGCGATTTCCTGAACTCTTTCGTCGTCATTAAGCTCCTTTACATATGATTCTTCCCCTTCCTTGGTAACGCGGAAGTGCTGATCAGCGAGGGAAGCAATGGTGGCTTCATGAGTAATTAATATAATTTGACATTTCGTTGAAAGCTCCTTGAGCTTAAGGCCGACGAGCAAAGCGGCCTTCCCGCCTAATCCCGCCTCAACTTCATCGACCACCAGAAGTTTTGGCAGGGTTTCCTCAGGCAAGGCCATTTGCAAGGCAAGCAATATGCGACTCAGCTCACCTCCGGAGGCTATCTTAGAGACCGGCACAGGAGTGCTGTCGTTCGTCTCTATCATGAAGGTTACCATCTCGGCACCGTTAGCGCGCACTTTCTTCATCTCTTCGATCTGTATTGTAAGTCTGGTGGTCTCCATGCCCAGGTCTTTTAGATGAGAATTGACGGCTTGTTCCAGTTGTCTTGCAATCTTGACCCTGGAAGATCGCAGGTCGAGTGCAAACTGACTGACATCTTTCTTCAATTTATTAAGGGTTTCTCTCATAATTTCTAACTCGGCCAAGCTTTCCGATAACCAGGACATCTCCCTTTCGGCCGTAGAATAATATTCTGCCAACTCCTCAACGGTTGACACGCGCGCGATTCGCTTGCACTTTCTAAGCCTGCCAAGCTTAGATTCAAGCTCTTCTTGTCTATGCTGCAAATCTTCTAAGGAAGCTTCGCTTGCAAAGACCTCCCTAATCTGGCGTATCAATTCCTGCAGTGCGATCAGGGCCCTTTGGCCAGCCTGTTCGATCTTTTCGTTAGAACCAAGCAAAGATTTAAGCCTCACAGTAATGCTTTCAAGCTCCCCCTCAAGCCCTCCTGCAGCCATCCCTCCCTCTAAGACTGCCAAGATGCGCTCCAACTCTTCCCTTCTGTTTAATGCCTCTTTGACCATCCTTAGCTCGTTTTCCCATTCGTATTCGCTGGAAGGTGATGGGTTGAGCGATTTTAACAGTTGTATTAACTCGAGCGCTCCATTATAGCGCTCCTCAATGTTTTTCCTTTTTTGGTAAAGGTCCTGTATCTTTCTTTCCATCTCAACTGCTCTGTGAAAGAAATTTGACATGATTATCTTTTTTTGCATTAGCTCCGTTCCGCCGTAACTGTCCAGAAGATCTAGCTGATTATTCTCGTCGAGCAAGTCAAGCTGGGAAAATTGGCTTTGTATATGCATGAAGTGCGTCATCGCTCTGGAAAGGACGTTCAGTGGAACGACGTGTCCCTGAATGTAGGACTTGCTTCTTCCTTCAGAGGTCATAACTCGCCTTACCACCCATGTGCCCTCCTGTGGTTGAAGCTCCTCAGGCAGAGATGGGATATTATCGGCTAAAAACGCACCTTCGACCTCGCCTGTCGCTTTTCCTACGCGAAGATAGTTAACTTGAGCCCTCTTTCCCGCCAGCAGTTCCAGAGCCCTCACTAAGCTGCTTTTCCCCGTGCCGCTTTCGCCGGTAATCGCGATGAAATTACCCCTTAACCTCAAGGAGGCCGTAGTAATGCCACCGATATTTTTCACATGAAGCTCCTCGAGCACTTACCACTCCTCCTCGCCTTGGCGAATGCTGACGTTGCCCCACTGCAGCTTTTCTCTCAAAAGGTCAAAGTAGTTGTCTTCCAGCAGTTCTATAGTCAATACATTTTTATCCTTCGCCAACGATATGTCGATCCTGTCCTTGATCATCAGCTCGTAACCAAGTTGACCATCTTGCGTCAAATATATCTCCTTTTGATCGCTTTTTGGTATCAGAGATATCATATCGTCAGACCCAAGCACCAGCGGCCTTGCATATAATGTATGCGGACAAATTGGCACCATGACCATGGCGTCTACATGAGGAGGCAGTATTGGCCCTCCAGCCGATAACGCATACGCCGTAGAACCTGTTGGAGTCGATACTATGATGCCATCTGCCGGAAATAAGCTCAAGAAATAATCATTTACCCTGGACTCCACCTCTATCAAGCGAGCTAAAGGCCCCTTTGTCACCACTAAGTCGTTTAACGCGTACAGCACATGCACTAAGTTGCCTTTACGGGTCACGCTTCCTTTTAGCATTCTGCGCTTCTGGATTCTGTATCCCCCTGATAGGATCTTTTCAATCTCCTCTTCGGCTTTTTGAGGGTTTCCGGTCGCCAAAAAACCGAGGCGACCTACGTTGATACCATAAAGCGGGATGTCGTAATCCATTACCATGCGGGCAGCTCTCAAAAAGGTGCCGTCTCCCCCAAGAACTATTCCAAAATCAACCGGATTCGCAGATATATTCCAATCGTACTCCGGCAATCCCAACATGGCCGATTCATGGGAAGGGGCCACAAAGGCGATTTCCTTCTTTTTGCTCCATCCCATAAGCTTATAAGCCAGCTCAAGCGCCGTAGGTTTTCTCGTGTTCACTATTAAAAGTAATCGGTTTTCCATAACATATCCCTCTTTAATCGAGCTCGTCGTGAGCGTTTTTCACAACACGTTTAAAATCAGGGACGCAAGGCATGATCTTTCTATTTGTGGCATGCATTAAAAACTCGATGTTGCCCTTTGGCCCTTTAATTGGCGAGTGAATAAGGTCCGCTAGCTTAATAGGCGTAGCCTGTTCAATGAAGCCTGCAATGTCCCTTAAAACGCTTTCATGAAGGAGCGGGTCGGATATTACTCCCTTACTTACATGCTCTCTTCCTACTTCAAACTGTGGCTTTATTAAAGCTATAATATCACCATCTGGAGATAATAAATGGACCAGCACAGGGATGATAAGCTTTAATGATATAAAGGATACGTCTATCGTGATCAGGCCTGCCGCTTCGTCGAAATCTTCTTTGCGCAGAAACCTTGCGTTCGTCCTCTCTCGTACCACAACACGTTCATCTTGCCTTAAAGACCATGCCAGCTGCCCGTAGCCCACGTCAATGGCGTAAACTTTTTTCGCTCCCCGCTCAAGCAAGACCTGAGTAAAACCTCCGGTGGAAGCGCCTACATCGATGCATACAGCATCTTTCGGATTTACGTCAAAGAAGTCTAATGCCTTTAGAAGTTTATGGGCGCCTCGACTCACCCATCCTTCATCTTGCATCACTTCTACGGAAGAAGCCACGTTTACCACGGTGCCTGCCTTGACCACAACCTTGCCGTCAACCTTGACCTTTCCGGCCAATATCATAGCCGTTGCCTTGTTCCTGCTATCGACAAGCCCTCGCTCCAGCAGCAATTTATCAAGGCGTTGTTTCGAGGTACTCACCTACTTTTTTCACCACCTCATCGGAGCATATGCCCACATACCTCAGCTGTTCTTCCCTGGTACCGTGAGGAACGTAAATGTCGGGAACGGCCATATGTACCCACTGTATATGCTTGTTTGCCCTGTGAGCAAAACCCAACAACTGTTCCCCAATGCCGCCTGTCGCGTAACTTTCCTCTGCCATGATTGCCAAGGAGTGGTCGACGAATAACTTGTCTAGCGTATCCAGGTCCAACGGTTTTAAGAACCTCAAGTCCACTAACGTAGGATTGATATTATAGCATTCCGCAATTTTGTCACACGATTCGAGCAACATGGGTATGACGCTCCCATGGCCGATCAAAAGAATTTCCTTGCCATTTCTCAACACATCAACTTTAAGCCACAAGCCATTAGAGGTATTTGAGTCCCTAGCCAGCCTTTTAGGAGCATATCCTTTGGGGTATCTAACAATGGCAGGCATAGCGCAATTTTGGATCAGGTTTGAAAACATGTATTCCATATCCGCAACATCCCGGGGAGAGGCAATTATCAGCCCCGGAACCGATTTAAACCAAGGTATATCGAGCAAGCCTTGATGCGTTTCTCCATCCTCGCCAACCAGCCCAGACCTATCAAGGGCAATCACCACCGGGAGTTTCTGCATGGCTATGTCGTGATACAGTTGATCTGCAGCACGCTGTAGGAAAGTTGAGTATATGAATGCTACGGGGCGCATGCCTCCGGCTGCCAGCCCGGCGGCATATGTCAACATATGTTCTTCTGCTATGCCAACATCGAAGAACCTGTCGGGAAATCTTTTTTTGAATTGGGATAAACCGCACCCCTCCTCCATCGCCGCCGTAAGGCAAACAACCCTTTTGTCCTTTTCTGCGATCTTTTCGATACACTCTGCGCAAGCTGTGCTCCACGAGACGACTTCCGCGTCCGACTTTGGACGCTTTGGAGATACGCCATGGTACTTTGTGGGGTTTTCTTCTGCCGGTGCATACCCTTTGCCCTTTTTTGTGATTACATGGATGAGGACCGGTTCGTCAAAGGCCTTAGCCAGCTTGAAAACCTCTTCCAGCTCCTCCAAGTTATGTCCGTTAAAGGGACCCCAGTAATTGATGCCCAAGGCCTCGAACATGTTTATGGGTTGAAAGGCCGTTTTGATTTGATATTTCAGCTTTTTCAAGCTTTCTTCGATCAACGAACCCCCGAGGGGCAAGTTCTTACAGGCTGACTTTAAAACGTCTTTCATCTTTTTGTACGATGGGTTAGTGCTCAAATGGCTTAGGTGCTTGGTAAGTCCGCCAATCGGAAAGTTGATGGACATCTTGTTGTCATTCAACACGATTATGACCTTGGTCCTAAGCTCTTCAATCTGGTTTAACGCCTCAAGGGACATACCATTGGATATCGAGGCATCTCCTACCACGGCCACTACGTCATGTCTTTGATGCAGTAAGTCGCGAGCCTTAGCATAGCCCATCGCAGCGGAGATAGAGGTGCCGGCATGGCCAGTATCGAAGTGATCGTAAGGACTTTCCTCCCTTTTCGGGAAGCCGCTTATGCCACCCCATTGCCTTAGGGTGTGAAACTTATCCTTACGCCCCGTCAATATCTTGTAAGCATAGGCTTGATGTCCTACATCAAATACAATCTTATCTTTCGTCGGATTAAAGACAGAAAGCAAGGCTACAACCAGCTCGACGGCCCCAAGCGACGACGCAAGATGTCCTCCGTTTTCCGTAGAAACGGTTACGATCATTTGTCGAATCTCATCGCAAAGCCGATTTTTTTCTTCCAGCCTTAATTTGTGCAGATCGCCATAATCATTTATTTTATTTAAATATGAATAAGACAAGGCTCACTTAGACCTCCCGGCAAAATGTTCTGCTATATCGGCAAAGATCATAAAATCTTCACCCAATGGAATGATTGCTTCTATGGCCTTTGACGTCTCTTCTGCTGCCAGTTTTTTTGCCCTTTGCAATCCATATACGGTTACAAAGGTAAGTTTTCCGCTTTTTACGTCCTTTCCAGGCGTCTTGCCCAACTCCTGAACGGTGCCCGTCACGTCAAGTATATCATCTATGATTTGAAAGGAGATTCCCAAATGTGTCCCATAATTATATAAATGTGACATTATTTTGTCATCTGCTCCGGCGAGCGCAGCTGGTGCTGTAATGGTTGCACGCAAAAGCGTCGCAGTTTTGCGTTCGCACATATCCCATACATAATTTTCTTCGTCTTTTACACCCTCTTGTATTATGTCCAGCGTTTGGCCTCCGCATATGCCGGCTGGTCCAAGGGCGTTTGAAAAGATGTTCAGGGCTTTTAATATGTTCGATTTGTCAAAACCCTGCTTTGGCAATTCCTGAAGCGCAAGCTCAAAGGCAAAAGCCAGCAAGGCATCGCCTGCCAATACCGCCATGGCCTCGCCGTAGACTTTATGGTTAGTCAATTTTCCCCGTCTATAGTCATCGTTATCCATGCAGGGCAGATCATCGTGTATGAGTGAAGCCGTGTGTGCCATTTCAAATGCTGCTGCCAATGGCAATACCTTATCCTGCATTACACCCAGCCTTTCGGATATGGTCATGCAGAGCGCCGGCCTGATCCTTTTGCCGCCATCAAGGAGCGAATAGGCGATGCATTGAGAAAGCCTTTCGGGCATGTCCTTTCTTGCCAATGCCTCCGAAAGGTATTTATCTATTATTTCCCTTTTTTGCTCGAAAATATCCTTCAAATCTCTCTTGTCGTTCAATTTTCCTTCTCCTCTTGAGCTTGTGGTTCCCATGTCGTTTCGTTGCCGCCTTCTTCAACGAGCATTACCTTTTGCTGCGCTTCTGTCAAATAGGCCTGACAGCTTTTGACCAAAGCAACCCCTCGTTCAAATATTTCCATGGCCTCCTCCAGTGGCAAGGCTTCCCTCTCCAAGCGTTGGATAATCTTCTCCAATTCCTCAATGTTTTTTGAAAACGACATCATCATTCCTCCAAATAAGCATTACTATTTGATTTTTTGCGTGTAGGCATGTTAAAATACCCTCGCTGTCCTTTCATAGCAAAAAGGAGGTTGTGAATCAATGGCTCGTATATGTGAATGTTGTGGGCGGGGCCCAATAACGGGAAATAACGTCAGCCACTCTCACCGCAAAACTCGTCGTCGTTGGCTCGTCAACTTGCAGGTCGTGAACGTAGATCTTGGAGGCGGCATTAAGAAGCGAATGAAAGTATGCACCCGTTGTCTGCGTTCCGGTTTGGTCAAGCGGGCTGTTTAAAAGCCCGCTTTTTTTCATTTCCTCTCGCTGAGACATATATACACACCTACACATCCACTTTTAATGCTCAACCAAACATCTTCCTCTTCCGCCCTTAGCTCGTTGCTAACGGCAAATGGCTCTTCGAGCTTCAATGAGGTGTCCTCTAATTCCCATTTTACCCCTCTTAAATTTATTCCCCTCGATTGAGGTGATAATGATAGCAACGAAAGGGCGAAGGGTTTTTCGTTAAAATGAATGGATAATTTCTCTCCACTTTTTAGAAGTATGAAAGATTCATCTTCGTCCAAAAAGCCCAACGCGTCTACCTTCCATTTCTCGGCCCAGATCAGGCTAAAGACATTGCTTAATGTATGATCTAACCTTCCGCCAAGCCCTGCGGTGATGAAGACTGAGGGCAACTGGTACATATTGCCGATCTGCATAAGCGCCAGTTGCAGATCCGTGTAATCCTTATCTTTGGGGTACCTGTAGATATGCGCTCCTCTTTCTTTCGCCCAATCCCAATCGTCCAAAGAGGAGCTGTCCCCGTCGCCGACAACCGCAACCGGAACCATGTCGATCCTTCTGCAACATTGTATGCCCTTATCTGCGACCCATATGTCGAATTGCTTGGATATCGCCTCAAGCCATGAGTCACTTGGCGTCTTGCCACCAGCCACTATTAGGACCTTCTTGTCAGAGATAGGGGGTATCCGCTCGATTGTAAAGGCCTCAGTTATGACCGATCCCACTACGATCCCCTCCTAAAGCGTTGGTAAGTATTTCCCTTGCCCTGTCTTCGTCGATCAATATATCCCTGGGTTTAGATCCCTCCTGGGGGCCAACGATGCCGAGTTGTTCCATTGTATCTATCAATCTGGCTGCACGGGTAAACCCGATCCTCAGCTGGCGCTGGAGCCTGCTGGCTGAGGCTATACCTGTGGCCAGCACGACTTCCACCGCTTCCTCAAGCAAAGGATCATCGAGATATGCGGCTTCATGGCTCGATCCGCTTTCTTCCGAAATATTCAAGTACTCCGGCTCGCCGAAAATATTTATAGTGTATTTTATAAACCTGCTTATGGTCTCTTCGTCTACCCAAGGAGCCTGTATCCTCACGGGCTTGGCAAATTTAGGGGACAGAAATAGCATGTCTCCCTTTCCGAGCAACTTTTCAGCCCCTCCCACATCCAATATGGTCCTGGAGTCAGCCTGAGAGGGCAACGTAAAGGCAACCCTTGCAGGGATATTGGCCTTAATTAGGCCCGTCACGACGTTCACCGATGGTCGCTGCGTTGCCAAGATGAGGTGGATGCCCGTTGCCCTTGCCATCTGTGCCAACCTGCAGATGTAGTCCTCAACTTCCTTGGGCGATGTCATCATCAAGTCGGCCAGCTCATCCACTACTATGACCAGGTTATACAGCCTGTCTTTCGGCAGCACCTTTTCGTTGTAGGTTCCTATATTCCTGACACGGGCCTTTGCGAACATATCATACCTTCGCTCCATCTCGCCTATGGCCCATGCCAGAGCAGCAACGGCCTCCTTAGTCTCTACTATGGGGGGAGTGAGGACGTGAGGAAGCTTTTCGTAAAATGTCATCTCCACCCTTTTAGGATCTATAAGAAGCAGCTTGACCTCGTCCGGACGTCTATCAAAACACAGGCCAATCAAGCACGAAGATATGAATACGCTCTTGCCCGATCCGGTCGTCCCTGCTACCAGCAGATGAGGTAGAGTTTCTAAGCCGACTACCATTGGCGTTCCATCCACTGTTAGCCCCAGCGGCAACGGTAATTCGTATTTAGACTGTATGAAGTTTGAGGACTCTACAACCTCCCTAAGGAGCACAGGCCTTCGCTTGGGATTTGGTATTTCTATGCCAACGTAAGGTTGTCCCAGTATCGGCGCTTCTACTCTCAGACTTGGTACTGCCAAAGCCAAAGCCAAATCATTTGAGAGAGCCGCTATTCTGCTTACTTTTATGCCTGGAGCTATCTGTATCCTAAATTGTATAACCGTGGGACCTTGAACTATGTCGGCCAACTCAGATTCTATACCGAATTCGGCTAACGTATCGATGATCTTTGCGCCATATTTCTCTAATGTGGGCTTTATATCGGCAGTGGCGTCCTGATCTGTGGGAGCACCAAGTATATCAAGTGGCGGTGGGAATTTACCGGGTTCGACATCAAGGGGAATGACGAAGCCGTCTTCGGCATCCTCCGCTTCCGCAACTTCTGTTAATACGTAATCGAGATTTGGAGCGGGTAACTGCGGCGATTCAGGTGATGATTCATCGGGAAATTCAAAAACATCCTGCAATGAAACTTTACCTTGATCATCTCGATCGTGGCAAGCCTCATCGATGTCAACTGTCGTCTCTTTTTTCTTAAACGAATTTTTAAACTCCAATATCCTGTTCAGTACATCCCCAAAGAAAGCCTTCACCTTTAGAAATATCTCATTAAAGTTGCCCTTACAGTAAAACAGGCTGACGAGAATGGCAAGCATCAGCCCTAAAAGGAAGACGCCTAAGGGGCCTATGCTTTTGAGGAATGCGGTTGCGATATAATTTCCCCAACTTCCACACAGTCGCATATTTGCCAAATTGGGATTATCAATGTATATCAATCCTAACATCAACTCAGCAGCAAGAAAAAGAAGTACTACTCCTACCGTTTGTGTTATAAAGGCAGGTACTTTACGCTTGACCAAAAGAACAATACTGAGATAGCCCGCATAGCACAGCGGTATTACCGAGGCTAAGCCCCATTTGCTAATCATAAACTCCTTTGCATGCTCACCTATGATCCCCGTCCAAGAAGTAAAGATGCTCGCTATAAGGTAAACGATCACAAAGAGAAACAACAACAGAAAGAAATCAAGCACTTTGGACGCCTTTCGGATCCCCTCAAGATAAGCTTCTTCTGCGAAAAGATCGTTAAAGGCCCTTTGAACATTGCCGAAAATTGCGTCAAACTTGCTTGTCGTCTCTCTTTTTTCTTTGGATCTGCTCTTGTTTCTGCGCGAATATCTTTCCGGCATCTATATGTCGCTTCCTCCCACGACCAACTCTTTAATAAGCACTGTCGGTTGGCCATCCGTTACCGGGACAGATTGACCGTCTTTGCCGCAAAAACCAACTTCTAACTTTAAGTCTTCACCAACGGCCAAAATGTCTTTCAGTGCCTGAGGGCCGTTACCCACAAGCACAGCCCCCCTGACAGGGGTCGTTATTTTGCCGTCCTCGATGAGATAGCCTTCTTCCACGTGAAATAAGAAGTCGCCCGACGTTGGATCGGTCTCTCCTCCTCCCATTTTTTTTGCAAAAAGACCGTACGGTACCCTGGAAATGATCTCCTCTGCCCTTCCTTTGCCCCGGGATAAAAAGGTATTGGACATGCGTACCGTTGGAGCGTTCATGTAAGACTGTCTTCGACCGTTTCCGGTAAGGGGAAGCCCCCACATTCTGTTACAAAAAACATCTGCAAGGTAGGCCTTTAAAATTCCGTTTTCTATCAGCACAGTCCTTTGAGATGGAGTGCCTTCGTCGTCATATCTGTATGACCCAAAGGCATCTTTGACGGTCGCGTCGTCTACTAAGGTAACTTCAGGGCTGGCCACTTGCTCGCCTAATTTACCTTTAAAGGAAGAAAAATCCTTGTACACAATGTCGCCTTCCAGGGCATGTCCGCAGGCCTCGTGTATCATCGTCCCTCCAGCCTCGCCAGACAAAACGACCGGCATTTTCCCGGCAGGGCATAAAGCGCACTCAGGACCAAGGAGGGCTTTCCGCGCTGCCTCTAAAGCCGTAGATTTGATGTCCTCCAGCTCGAGAAAGCGATCCAAGGGCACACTATAGCCACTTGCTTCATAACCTGAATAAAGTTTACCGTCACTTTCTACTATTACCTGAGCGGCGAATCGCGATAGATATCTGGTCTCGTGTACAAGGTCACCTCTGCTGGTGAAAATGGCTATTTCCTTCTGCGAGGCGCTCAATTTCAATGTCACTTTTTTGATGAATTTGCTTTCCTGTGATACGATTTTATTCAATTCCCATAAAATTGCTACATCGATAATAGGGGTCTCCTCGTCATCGTTTGTTATCGGAAGTTCCTCCTGAGATGCTGAGGGAAGTTTTGGCGATAGGCCTAAAGGCTCGACAATATCGCTAATAAGCTCCATGACGGCACTGGTCATAGTCCTGTGAATGTGGCCAAAGTGGGTTTCGCTTCCGCGAAGCAATCTAAATCCGCAACCTTGAATAACGCCGGAGGCCAGTTCCTCCAGTTTGCCAGCTTCAAGAGTCGCGAAGTGCCCCGTTGAGCGCTGCAAGTAGAGATCGCAAAATGTATCGCTTCTTTTCCCAATGTCCGTCATTACCTCAAGAAGAACGTCAGATGACAAAAAGATCACTCCTCCACTGAAATAGGTTCCCCTTCTACTTCAAGCCCATCGATTTCGCTTTTAAGTAGCGTCAATACTCTATAGACATCAGCAATCATGTCTAGCGGAAAAAACATCCATACATGGTCCTTGGGTGCGTCTTCCTTCCTGATGTATCCCAAGTTGTCGTAACCATCAATTATGGCGCTCAAATAAAAGATTTCAGACTCTGGAACACGTAACGACATCTTGCAAAATCCATTTTTAGGTTGTTTCATCTTCATTTGGCCATCTCGCTGCAACATCTCGCCCACTCATACATCCCTATGCTTGCCGCAACGGCAGCATTCAAAGATCCCGTCCTTCCAAACATCGGAATGGACCTTAAGTCGTCACATGCCTTGGCCACCACTTGTGATATGCCCGTCTCTTCCGATCCTACCACAAAGGCCAACTTGCCGCCAATGGAGGGCTTATCCCACAAGCACCTTGTAGCCCCTTGATCTAGGCCGACCACCCAGACGCCTTTGCTTTTAAGTTCGTTTATCGAATTTACCAGGTTGCTTACGGTAACCGTCATGATCCTCAAGCTGGCACCCGCACTTGTCTTATGCACCGTGCTATTTGGAAAGGCGCTGTTCCGCTTAGGAATGATCACGCCCAAGGCCCCGAAGACCTCGGCGCTTCTAATTATGGCACCCAAATTATGGGGATCTTTGACCTTATCTGCTATTATCACCAGGGCCTTATCCTTGGCCTCGGAAATCATATTGAGCAATTGGCCCATATCTCCGGTCTTCCCCTTTATGACATAAGCGACCATGCCCTGATGTGATGCCCCATCCGTTATCCTATCCAAAGCCTGTGGCTTTACCATCGAAATCGGAATGGAGTGTTTGCGAGCTTTATTTGATATCTCGTCAAGCAGCTTTTTGTTGATAGATTCAGACACCAATATCTTATGACAGCGCTCCGGGGCTTCGTCAAGGAGTGCCATGACCGGATGATGTCCATAACAGATGTCGCTCGTCTCGTCCTTCATGATACCAAATATTTTCCTCCTCTTATGTCTTGCAAAAAGGCATCGATGTATCTTCCGGTGTAGCTGTTTTTATCCTCCGCGAGATCCTCAGGTGTTCCGGTAGCTACGACATAACCTCCGCCATCTCCGCCTTCCGGGCCCAGGTCGACGATATGATCACAAGAGACAAGAAAATCAAGGTTATGCTCGATAACGACCACCGTGTTGCCCTGGTCGACCAACCTGTGCAAAAGCAAGAGCAGCTTTTTAACGTCCGTGTAATGTAATCCCGTTGTAGGTTCATCTAAGAGGTAAAGCGTAGACCCCCTGAACTGCTTTGAAAGCTCGGTGGCAAGCTTCACCCTTTGCGCTTCTCCTCCGCTCAGGGTGGGTGCAGGCTGACCTAAACGAATGTATCCCAGACCTGCTTCCTTTATCACCGATAGCTTCTTTTCGATCTTCGGTATGTCCTTGAAGAACTCGCAGGCCTCGTCGACAGTCATGTCTAATACGTCCGTAATATTTTTCCCCTTGAATTTTACCTCTAACGTTTCCCTGTTGTAGCGTTTTCCCTTACAAACCTCGCAGGTAACGTAAGCATCCGGCATAAAAAGCATCGGGACCTTTACTAGACCCTCTCCCTTGCAGGCCTCACAGCGGCCTCCCTTTACGTTGAAGCTAAAGCGACCCATGGAATAACCCCTGAGTTTTGCTTCGGGAAGCATGGAAAAAAGTTCCCTAATATAGGTAAACACACCCGTGTACGTTGCCGGATTAGACCTGGGGGTGCGCCCTATAGGGCTTTGATCAATCAATACTACGTTTTGAAGCTGAGAGTATCCCTCTATGGACTTGTGTTTGCCAGCCCTCGCCCTGAAATCGCTGTCTAAAAGCCTTTTGATGCCCTTAAATATTATCTCGTAAAGCAATGTGCTTTTGCCCGAGCCCGATACACCGCTTATACAGACTAGCTCTCCTAACGGTATAGTTACGTCTATGGATTTTAGATTGTTTTCCTCAGCACCATATATCTTTATAAAACCCTTGGGTTTCCTTCGGCTGTTATGTGGCGGTAATACGACGCCGGAACTTTCTCCCCTCAAGTAAAGGGCAGACAAACAGTTGGAATTTTGGAGGTCCTGAATCGAACCCTCGAATACTATGTTTCCCCCCATTTCTCCGGCTGCAGGCCCAAGCTCTATTATGTGGTCAGCTGCCAGCATCACTTCTCTGTCATGCTCCACCACAATTATGCTGTTGCCAAGGTCCTTTATCGACTCGATAGTCCGTAGTAAACGATCCGTATCCCTTGGATGAAGACCAATGGTGGGCTCGTCTAAGACATAAAGCACGCCGCTCAGCTTTGAACCAATCTGTGTGGCAAGATGAATCCGCTGACTTTCACCGCCGCTTAACGTATCAGCCCTTCGGTTCAACGTCAAATATCCTACCCCCACGTCGACCAGAAAAGAGAGTCTCTTCGAAAGCTCTTCCAAGACCGGCCTGATTACGTTATTCCATTGACTTTCCAGCGAGCTTATGTGCCTGATGACGTTCACTAAAGATGCCACCTGCATCTCCACCATATCGCCAATGCTGTATCCCGCAACTCTTACGGCCAAAGCCTCAGGGCGCAGGCGTTTACCCTTGCAAACTTCGCAGACGTCCTCGGTGCGAAACCTGGCAAGCTCTTCTTTTACGTTTTCTGAATCCGTTTCCTTCCATCTTCGTTCTAACCAAGGAATCAACCCTTCGTATCTTCCCATGTACGTGAACTCTTCGCCATGATCTTTATAGGTCATCAAAGCCCTGTCGTTCGAGCCGTTTATTATGACATCTTTCACATCCTGCGGTAAGGATTTAAAGGGCTTGTCCAGGTTCCAGCCTTTTGTCTTTGCAAGCGATTCAAGACGCCTGAGCATGTAATGGTTTTTGCCCCAAGGTATTATCGCCCCTTCAAATACGTTTCTCTCCGGGTCTATGGCCAAATCCTTGGAGAAATATTCATAACTTCCTATCCCAGAACAGGAAGGACAGGCACCGTACGGACTGTTGAAAGAAAACAGCCTGGGTTCGATCTCCGGAATGGAAATGCCACAATCCGGACAGACAAACTTATTGGTGAGCAACACCTCTTCCTGCTCATCTATGACCAGCAACACAAAGCCATCGGCAAGCTCGAAGGACTTTTCCACAGCCTCGCTTAAGCGATCCCTTTTCTCTTCCTGTGCTCGTATGCGGTCAAGTACTACCTCTATGTCGTGGGGTTTGTTCTTATCCAGGGCGATATCCTCTTCAAGCCAAAGCACCTGACCATCAACACGCACTCTTGCATAGCCAGCCTGTCTTAATCGAAGGAAAAGATTTTTATGTTCTCCCTTTTTCCTTTTGATCACCGGTGATAGAACGGAAAGCCTTCTATCTGGCCACTTCTTTAAGACCAGATCGACTATCTCGTCCACCGTGTACCTGTGAACCTCATGTCCACATATATGACAATAAGGGGTACCTGCCCTTCCGTATAGCAGCCTCAGGTAATCGTAGATCTCGGTTACCGTTCCTACCGTCGAACGCGGGTTGTGGGATATGCCTTTTTGTTCTATGGAAATAGCAGGAGACAAGCCAGATATATCGTCAACGTCGGGTTTATCCTGCATCCCCAAAAACTGCCTTGCAAAGGCAGACAGCGATTCTACGTACCTACGTTGTCCCTCTGCATATATGGTGTCGAAGGCCAAAGATGACTTTCCTGAACCGGATGGACCGGTTATGACCACCAATTTATTCTTCGGGATCTTTATGTCTATGTTCTTTAGGTTATGCTGTCTTGCTCCTTTTACGATTATGTATTGTTCCACAGGTAATTTTTCCTCCCTTTATATTGCTTATCAGATCTCGAAGCCTTGCCGCCTCCTCAAAATTTAACTTAGATACGGCATCCCACATCATACGTTCCAGCTCATCGAGCGAAACCTCGTTTGGCCTGGGAAGCATGCCCCTGTCGGTCTCTTCGGGCTTATGCTCGAGCAACTCTTCGGGCAACAGGTGAACTATCGGTTTTACTATGCTTTTAGGCACTATCCCGTGTTTGCGGTTGAAAGCTTCTTGGGCCTCTCTTCGCCTCCTAGTTTCCCTTACTGCAAACTCTATTCCCTCGGTAATCTCGTCTGCGTAAAGCACGACGGTACCTGCTGCATGCCTGGCTGCCCTTCCTATCATCTGAATGATCGAGCGCGAAGAGCGCAAAAAACCCTCTCTATCGGCATCAAGTATGGCTACTAAGCTAACTTCAGGAAGATCCAGGCCTTCCCGAAGCAAATTAACCCCGACCAATATATCTATGTTGCCCATCCTAAGGTCACGCAGCAATTCCGCCCTCTCGAAGGCGTCAAGTTCAGAATGTATATATCTTACCTTATATCCAAGCCCAGCCAAGTACTCGGCCAAATCCTCCGCCGAACGCTTCGTCAGCGTGTTTACCAAGACTCTTTGATTTGCGCTTACACATTCCCTAAGGCGATGAAGCAAATCATCCAATTGATTCCTTGCCGGAACGACCTCAACTTCCGGATCCAATATGCCGGTGGGCCTTATTAACTGCTCTACTACCTGGCCTGACACCGACATCTCGTAATCCCCTGGAGTTGCCGATATGAAGATGACCTGATTCATGTACTCCTCAAACTCTTCCCATCGAAGGGGCCTGTTATCCAAGCAAGAGGGCAGCCTAAATCCATGTTCTACGAGGGTCTTTTTTCTCGATATGTCGCCGTTGTACATCCCCCTTATCTGCGGAACGGTTATGTGCGATTCGTCTATCACCATGACGAAGTCGTCCGGAAAGAAGTCCAAAAGCGTTCCCGGTGGCTCACCGGGGTTTCGCCCGTCCAGATGGCGGGAGTAATTTTCTATCCCCGAGCAATAACCCACCTCTGCAAGCATCTGCATGTCGTATCGCGTGCGCGTAAGCAATCTTTGGGCTTCCAGAATCTTGCCTTCTTTTTGAAGCTCTGCCACCCTCTGTGTAAGCTCTTCTTCTATGGCTTTTAATGCCCTCTGTATATTTTCCTGCGTCGTTACGTAATGCTGCGCCGGGAAAATGGCGGCATAATCTTTCTGCATTATGGATTTGCCCCATAGGGGATCTATTTCCTCGATCTTTTCTATCTCGTCGTCAAAAAAGGATATGCGCAGCGCGGTATCGCTGTATGCCGGATAGACCTCCACCACATCGCCGCGCCCTCTAAAAGTTCCGGGCTCGAGCGTCACATCGTTACGCTCATAGTAGTTGTCAAGCAACCTCCTGAAGAATTCCTTCCGGCTTATGACATCTCCCACCGAGAAGCGAAATATAGCTTCCTCGTAGGATTTCTTCTTGCCCAAGCCATATATGCAGGATACACTTGCCACGACTATCACGTCCCTTCTCTCCAGAAGGGCCTTAGTCGTGGCAAGTCTCAGCTTCTCTATACGCTCATTTATGGATGCGTCCTTTTCAATGTAGATGTCCTGCGCAGGAAGGTAAGCCTCCGGTTGATAGTAGTCATAGTAACTCACGAAGTAATGCACTTCGTTGTTCGGGAAAAAATCCTTGAACTCGCTGTATAGTTGTGCCGCTAAAGTTTTATTATGAGCGATTACCAATACCGGACGCTGAACCTGTTCTATCACATTTGCTATGGTGAAAGTTTTACCGCTGCCCGTCACTCCAAGGAGGGTCTGAAATTTCATGCCTTCCTTCAACCCTGCGACCAATTTATCTATGGCTTGAGGCTGATCACCGGCCGGCTTCCAGGGCGCCTTCAACTCAAATTTTTTCAAGCTCTCCTCATGACGCTTCATACCTCGAATACCACCTCATACTATATGATATCAAGAAAAAGGATGACGCGCAGGTCAATCTACGCGTAATCGAAAAACAAGCTTCACCGAGCGTATCTTAATTGTAATTCGAACTTGGTTGTTAAACGGGATCTATTCTGGGTTCCAGCTGAACCGGAGATTTCTTGTCCACCGATTGAGCCGCAGCTACCGATTGCTCCTCTGGGCGCTTTTCGCCGCTGTCATTGGGTAGTGCTTGGAGTTGTTCGTTTATCAGGGCATCCAACTCCTCTCCCTCGAGGACCTCTTTTTCAAGCAAAACTTCGGCAATTCTATCAAGGATCGACTCGTGTTTGATCAGCAAGTCCTTCACCAACTCGTAGCAATCGTCGATGATCCGCCTGACTTCCTGGTCGATGGCATAAGCGATCTCTTCGCTGTAGTTTCGATCTTCAACTATATCCCTTCCAAGAAAGATCTCGTGCTGTTTACGCCCAAGGCGCACAGGTCCAAGCCTTTCGCTCATGCCAAATTCAGTTACCATTCTTCTGGCTATCTGAGTTGCCCGCTCCAGGTCGTTTTGAGCCCCCGTGGTTATGTCATCGCCTTTTAACTCCTCAGTTACCCTACCGCCTAGCAAGACGCATATCTGGTTTAAAAGTTCCTTCTTCGATATTAAGAACCTGTCTTCCTCCGGAAGTTGCATGGTATATCCCAAAGCTTGATGCCCGCGAGGTATTATGGAGACCTTATGTACGGGGTCGCAGTTTGGCAACAGCTTAGCCACCAAGGCATGTCCGGATTCATGCAAGGCAATGACCCTTTTTTCTTTTGGGCTTATCACCCTGCTTTTGCGTTCAGGACCAGCTATGACCCTGTCAATTGCTTCTTCGAACTCGTCCATGGTGATGAGCTTCTTGTTCCGCCTTGCAGCCAACAGTGCAGCCTCGTTGACGAGATTGGCAAGATCGGCGCCGACAAAGCCGGGCGTTCTTTTGGCTATGACCTCAAGGTTGACGTTAGAATCAACCTTTTTGTCCCTTATGTGCACCTTAAGTATGGCCAATCTACCCTTGAAATCTGGCCTGTCCACCACAATTTGTCGATCGAAGCGTCCAGGTCGCAGCAAGGCAGGATCCAAGATATCGGGCCTGTTTGTAGCTGCTATGACTATTATTCCGGTTGTTGTGTCAAAACCATCCAGCTCAACGAGCAACTGGTTTAAAGTCTGTTCTCTTTCATCATGTCCGCCCCCCAGGCCGGCACCTCTGTGTCTTCCAACTGCGTCGATCTCGTCAATGAAGATGATGCACGGTTGGTACTTCCTGGCCTGCTCAAAGAGGTCGCGCACCCTGGCTGCCCCCACGCCAACGAACATCTCCACAAAGTCCGAACCGCTTATGCTGAAGAAAGGCACATCTGCTTCACCGGCTACCGCACGGGCCAGCAAGGTTTTGCCGGTTCCGGGATGCCCCAACAGAAGGACACCCCTTGGCACTCTCGCGCCCAGGGCAGCAAACTTTCTCGGATTGCGCAGGAACTCTATAACCTCCTGTAGCTCTTCCTTTGCCTCGTCACAACCGGCAACATCGTCAAAGGTAACCTTAGGCCTGTTGTCCAAGAACATCTTGGCCTTGCTCTTTGCAAAGGACATCACCTTGCTGCCGCCACCCTGCATATGGTAAAGGATGAATATCCATGCACCTATGAGAAGCAGGGTAGGAAACAGCGAAGAGACCATCCCAGACCACCAAGGCGTTGCCTGCGGCGGCTTAACCTCGACGTTAACTCCCTTTGCAGCTACTTCCTTAGCCAAATCGCCAACGCCAACAGCATATGTGCTGAAGTGATGACCATCCTTCATTACGCCTGTAATATTGGAGCCATCTATGGTGACGCTAGTGACGTTGCCCTGCTCCACTTGATTCAAAAATTCCGAGTAGGACAGGGATACAACGTCGCGAGTCGGCTGCATCGGAGTGATGAACATATTTACCAGGCTCACCACTAGCACTATCAATATCAAATATAACCCTAAGTTTTTCATCATCTTACCCAAATTATTACCACCTCTTTTGCCATTGGGCACTTTCGCCCTACATTGAAGGCCTCACTATATATATGGACGGCAAGTTGCGCCACAAACCTGCGTAATCAAGCCCGTAACCCACAACAAACTCATCCGGTATAGTAAACCCGCAGTAGTCTATCTTCACCTCTGCCTGATGTCTATCGGGCTTATCGAGGAGGACGCATATCTTAAGGCCCCTAGGCTGTCTTTCCATCATCAGTCTATAGAGGTATGACAGCGTCAATCCCGTATCCATAATATCCTCAACTATAAGGACCTCACATCCCTTAATGTCGCTATCGATGTCCTTCACTATTCTGACTATGCCGCTGGTCCTGGTAGATGCACCATAGGATGACACGGCCAAAAAGTCAATCTTAACCTTTACCGAGTTGTCTATACAGCGCACGAGGTCCGATAAAAATATCACGGCTCCCTTCAATACTCCGATCACGATTAATTCCTTGCCAGCATAATCTTGAGAAATTTGCTGCCCTAATTCCCTGACCCTTTCTTTGATCGTATCTTCGCTAAGCAAAATTTCGTTCAATTCATACGACATGAAGGTTACATCCTTTCGCTTTTCTTGTATTCCGCTTTTATCCTGATCGTTTTTAGCGATTTATTTCCGTTGCTAACTTCGCATTTCCCGCCATATAAAGGTATCCACCACATTTTACAACTTAAAATGAATATTGGCCATACTTGTTTAGACCACCACGGTACAGGATCGAAGAAATCATCGACAAGTCGATGCGCTTCCCTCACTGAAACTATTCTCAATAGAGGAAGGCCAACTTCCTCGTATATTGGAAGAAGGCATTGATGCATGCCAAATTTAGGCACAGCCGTCCTGTCGAATATGTTCCAGTAAAATTCCCAACCATTCCAAAAAAGCCCTCCTTGAGGTTGAGATCTAATATCTATGGAAGCATTCGGCGAACCTGTATCCATATCCCAGTCTATCCAGGATATGAAATTCCTATCGGCGCATACCTCTATCCTCTTTTCCCATTGAAACCTCCAATTTGTTCTCTCTCCCATAAGCCTTACCAGAAGTTCCGTTCGATTACCCGGAAGGGTCTTCAGGCCTAAGTCGCGTTGCTGGCTTCTTACACATTCTGCCAATAAGTGGGACGGTATGTTAATTGACTGTAATATCTTCCTATCCCATGTAGCTATAGCATAGGGCAACGGATCTCGCCTTAATATTCCGTTGATGGAGATCGCGTCCCTTTCCAGCTGGTCAGTTATATCACAAGCTTGCCTTGAGAGTGAAGCGATATGTTCCTTAATTTTTGGATTGTACTCATTTTCAAGGATAGGGATCAACTGCAGACGTATTTTGTTCCTGGTATATTTGGTTTCTATATTGGTGGAGTCCTCCCTCCAGGTCATCCCCAATCCATTCAGCAGCTCTACAATTTCTGATCTGAAAAACTCTATCAACGGCCTTACAATGTATCCTCTTTTCTCCGGTATGCCGCGAACTCCCCTTATTCCCGTTCCTCTTATCACATTAAACAAAACGGTCTCAACGAGGTCATCCTTATGGTGGCCCACAGCTATACAAGAAGCGTTATATTTATCCCTAACTCGTTCCAAAAAGGCATATCGCAACCTGCGAGCCGCTTCTTCGACGCTTTCTCCCCTTTGCCGACACTTTAGCACAGGAACGCTTTCCATTAAGAACGGACACTTCAATTCAGTTGCTAAATTGCGAACGAAAGCGGCATCCTCTAAGGAATCATGCCCTCTAATGCCATGTTCAAAGTGTGCAACGATCACCCTGCCGCGCCACAAATTGACAAGCAGCCAGAGAAGCGCTACGGAATCTGGTCCCCCTGAAACCCCGGCCACGATCGGATCGCTGCTATACCACCAACCCTGACGAATGCCGACAGCCTTAAACCTGGGATAATAATTATCCATTATCCATTTGGGGATGCACTTTGAGGTATTCACTTGAATTATCACCCATTATTATAAAACAACATAGGCGGGGATATCCCCGCCTCTTCATCCTAATCACATACGATGGTGGCGGTGAGTGGATTCGAACCACTGACACTGCGGGTATGAACCGCATGCTCTAGCCATCTGAGCTACACCGCCACTTAAATTGGTTGCGGGGGCAGGATTTGAACCTGCGACCTTCGG
>Ga0134095_1000227_pt1 | contig 63188 bp, 59 predicted proteins | sample 6_2taG_FD_94449 | JGI IMG/M metagenome (GOLD analysis project Ga0134095, IMG submission 94449) | Switchgrass degrading microbial communities from high solid loading bioreactors in New Hampshire, USA - 6_20_20_110_A2 metaG | ecosystem: Engineered > Bioreactor > Semi-continuous > Anaerobic >... | reverse complement strand
GCCCGAACTGAACTGCCATGCATCTTGCGAGTGCAGCGACTGTTTCAGGCATTGCACAATATCTCCCAATCACCGGAAAACAGTGCTTCGAAATCTTACGAATATGGAGCGCATAATTTATATATTATGAAGTAACGCAACCAGTACAACATTATTGAATTTCTGTAAATTTGCCGCCCGATGCATATACAATGGCTGCTCCCAATGCGGTGGCAAATTCGGCATGTTCAGGTATGTGAAATCTTACAGGATGGATTTTTGTCAGTCCTTCAAAAATTTCACGGGACTGGGGAACATTTGTGAGATTTCCTGTTAATACTATGTCCTCGGTTCCATCAATGCGCGCAGCAAAAATGGACAATACACCTATTGTCTGAAATACCAGGTTGATAATCCCAAGGGCAATATCCGTCTTGGTGGCAAGATCACTGATTTTTCCAAAATTCGATGCGGTTGTTTGAGGAGGAAGGCCAACTATTTCTTCAACTGAAATGTCTTTAATAAACAAATCCACATTCTCCAGGTTTCCATCCCTGGCCATTTCAATAAGATCTTCAAAATGCCTGATATTTAGCATCCTGTTGGATAAACCAAGCAAAGTACCACCGCCAACGCCGGTTCCGCCAAGATGTTTGACCTTTCCGTTTTTCTCGGCTTTAACAAAAGCCGTACCGGTACCCATGCTTACAATGATCGCATTTGAAAGGCCTGAAAGGAAAAGACCACCCATTCCTATTGCATAAAATTCCTCAACCTTTCCCGTGGGAATCTGGTAAATACGCTCGTTAACATAAGACGACCCAACTCCTGTAACCATGACAAAGGATATATCAGACAATTGGAGCTTGTTAACTGTGATAAATTTGCCGAATGCTCCGTACAATGAAGAAATAGGATCATTAGCGCGTACAAGTATCGGGCTTATAGTTTTATTATCACGGAATCCTGTTATTTTTGTGGTGCTTCCACCAATATCTATTCCAAGAATCATAATATCCAACTCCCTGTAAATTATAGTTTTAATCAGGCGAATTTGCACTCACCTGATTAAAACTTATATATATAATTTCTGGTGGGATTCAATCAGTTACGCATCCTGCGAACTGCAAACACTACAGGGATGCATATTATAATCGATGCAATTACTTCGGCAATGTAGTTTGGTACTGCAGATATAAAGATATATGCAGGGCTGGTTGTTTCAGGCAAGCCAAGCATGGGTATCAGGGCGGCAATATATTTCTTTGCATAAAGGATGTAAATCATACCCAAGACACCTACGGTATTTGTTGTTGTAGCCAAAAACGCAGATGTACCGATGGATATGGCCGTTCGCTTACTACCCATGGCTTTGTTCAATGCCTGGTAAACATAGTGAGCTACGACACCGATAAGGATTCGAGGCAGTATTGAAACCAACGGATTAAGGAAGGCAAAGGCAATAGGCAGCGGTGAAGTGGCAGCGGTATAAAAGCTTGCCAATCCGAAAACCAGGCCTATAAATGCTCCAATAAAAGGACCTTCCAATATTCCGCCTATTATTACCGGTATGTGCATCAGTGTAATCTGAACAGACAGACCTGGAATCATGATAAATCCCAGGGGAGTAAAGTTAAGTACAATGGACAGTGCTGAAAGAATGCCTGCAATGGCAACCTTCCTGGTGGTTAACCTTGATTTGACATTTACGTTATTCATTTTTACAACCTCCGTTCTCATTCCATAATGGATATAAGTCGAATTAATTAATGTAACAATATAAAGATTTTGTCCGGTTTCTTCATAAGAATACCGGCTTTGATATTTATAAAACATACTAACATAAATCTGTTCGTTGTTTCAATAGTAAATTGTGAAAACTAAAATTTGATTTTAATATTTTTCTTGTGTATAATTGTTTCAATCAACGGGAATTTTTACAGCAGGTTACAAATCGATCCACCTGGACTGTATTGATCAAATGGGTAGATTTTATATAACAGAGGCATGAGAATATGAAGGAAATACATGTAAGCAGAATAACCGATTGTGTTGAAAAGCTGTGCATCGATGCTAATTACTTTCTGAATCCCGATATTTACGAAGCTTTAAAATCGTCTTTAAGCGTTGAATCCTCTGAAAACGGAAAAACAGTGCTGGAAATATTGCTAAAGAATGCAGATATAGCAAAAAACGAGAAGATCGCCATTTGTCAGGACACAGGCATGGCCGTGGTATTCCTGGAAATAGGCCAGGATGTGCATATAGTTGGTGGAAGTCTTTATGATGCAGTCAATGAAGGTGTCCGCAGGGGATATAAAAAAGGCTGGTTAAGGGCATCGGTTGTAAAACACCCGTTAAAACGTGTAAATACCGGGGATAATACTCCAGCGGTTATTTATGTTGATATCGTTGAGGGAGATAAAATAAAAATTGATATTGCTCCAAAAGGTTTTGGAAGCGAGAATATGAGTGCGGTAAAAATGCTTAAACCTTCGGACGGAATTGAGGGTGTGAAAGAATTTATAATAAAGACTGTCAGTGAGGCAGGTCCGAATCCCTGTCCACCGGTGGTTGTCGGGGTTGGTATAGGCGGGACAATGGATAAAGCAGCGATTCTGTCTAAAAAGGCCCTTCTGAGGCCGGTTGGTTCTGTATCGGAAGATTGTGAAATTGCCGAACTTGAAAAAGAAGTACTTGGCAAGATAAATAAACTGGGCATCGGTCCTGGCGGTCTGGGTGGCAATACCACTGCCCTTTGCGTTAATATTGAAGTCTATCCGACTCATATAGCAGGTCTGCCGGTAGCGGTAAATGTAGGATGCCATGCAACCAGGCATGCTTCTGCCATCATCGAATGAAAGGACTGTCCAAATGTATAAGATAAAAACAGGAACGCTTTACCTGGTTTCCACGCCAATCGGCAATCTGGATGATATATCATATAGAGCGCTAAAAACACTCAGGGAAGTGGATCTAATCGCAGCTGAAGATACAAGGCATTCACTTAAGCTTTTGAATTATTTCGAAATAAAAAAGCCCCTCATCAGTTATTTTGAACATAATAAGAACAAGAGGGGGGAAGAGTTGATAGGTCATTTACTGAACGGAAAAAACATAGCCCTTGTAACCGATGCAGGAACTCCTGGGATATCGGACCCCGGCGAAGACCTGGTAAAGCTTGCGATAGAAAACAATATAAATGTTACGATGATACCGGGCTGCACTGCTTCAATAATGGCTTTGGTTCTGTCCGGGCTTCCATGTGGAAGATTTTCTTTTGAAGGTTTCCTGCCCCATGATAAGAATGAACGAAGAAAGCTCCTGGAATCAGTTCGAAACGAAGAAAGAACAATGATTTTCTATGTATCTCCTCATAATTGCTTAAGCGTATTAAAGGAAACTGCAGAGATCCTGGGAAACAGAAAAAGCGCTTTATGCAGAGAGCTTACAAAGAAGTATGAAGAAATAATACGGGGGCTGTTGTCGGATATAATTGAGAAACTGGCCGCAAATGACAAGGTAAAGGGTGAAATGGTGCTGGTTATTGAAGGCGCCAGAAAAGAGCAAACCGATCAATCGAATAATTGGCTTTCAATGAGTATAGACGAGCACATGAATTTTTATCTTAACCAGGGGATTGATAAAAAAGAAGCAATGAAAATGGTGGCAAGGGACAGGGGTATTACAAAAAGAGAGGTATATTCTATTTTTATGCGTAAAACATAAAATCCGACATTTTCAGTCGGATTTTACGTTTTCAAATTCTTATAAGCTTTTCAGTTCACTTAAGCAATCTGGACAAATGTTCTTACCCTTGAATGCTGTAATGCCTTTAGCATTATCACAGAAAATGCAAGCAGGCTCATATTTTTTCAGAATGATTGACTCCTCATCTACGTATATCTCCAGAGCATCTTTCTCTGCGATGTCAAGAGTTCTTCTTAACTCAATTGGTAATACAACTCTACCCAGCTCGTCAACCTTTCTAACTATACCTGTTGACTTCATGATAGTTCCACCCCCCTGAAAACAAGTTAGTCATACATTGTTCGACAAATTCTAATCTTATAGTACCATAAATACCAATAAACGTCAATGATTTTTTAACCTGATAAAAAATTCCGTTGTTCCGGATTTTCTGATACAAAGAGTAGAATAAATACCAGTTATTATTATATATATCCAACTAATAACTGTTAAAACAAAAAATTAAAATAGTTTTTGTTCTAAGTCTGGTTAAACACTAATATTATAATTGGGACAGGTTTACATTTCAACAGTAAGTTGAAATTGACGGATATTTTTTGATTAATGAAAATTATGAGGGGCGTAATATGCTTAATTATATCTGGGTAGGGATGATACTGTTGGGTGTTCTCTGGGGACTTGTTACAGGAAGAATGGACGAGGTAACCGATGCAGTTGTTTCAAGCTCGGAAGAGGGGATACAACTAGCCATTGTTCTTTCGGGTGTTATGTGTTTGTGGTCGGGGCTTATGAACATTGCGCATAAAAGCGGCCTGATAAAAGCAATTACAAAGGCTTCCAGGGACATATTCGCAGGTTTGTTCACCAAGGTTCCCGATAATCACCCGGCGATTGGTGCTATTGTTCTGTCCTTTACGGCAAATTTCTTCGGTCTTGGAAACGCTGCCACGCCACTTGGCATAAAAGCCATGGAAAGCCTTCAGACACTGAATGATAAAAAAGATACCGCCACTGATGACATGATACTTTTTATGGTTATCAATGCTTCATGCCTGCAGCTGATACCGACAAATGTAATAGCACTGAGGGGTGCTGCAGGTTCAGCAAATGCGGCGGGGATTCTGCCCCATGTTTGGATTTCATCGATGATTTCAACAGTAACTGCAATTTTGTTTTTCTTTGTATTCAAAAGATTTGATAAAAGGCGGGGTTCACCATGACGGTTGTAATGAACTGGCTCTCCAAAGCAGCAATTCCCGGATTTATAATATTAATTCTTGTTTTTGGAATCATTAAAAAGGTGCCTGTATTTGATACATTTCTTGAGGGGGCAAAGGAAGGCCTTGAAACCACCGTCAGAATTCTCCCTGTCCTGGTGGGAATTATGCTTGGAATTGAAGTTTTAAGCAAATCGGGGGCTCTTGACATGATAGTCCTCCTGTTCGAGCCGGTAGCGAATCTGTTCGGAATACCGAAGGAAATCCTCCCAATGGCTATCATAAGGCCTATTTCAGGCAGTGCTTCACTGGGACTTTTAAACAAACAGCTGAAGGAATACGGACCTGATTCTTTAATTGGCAGGACGCTGTCAGTGATTATGGGATCGACCGAAACCATATTTTATACAATTACCGTATACTATGGCGCCATAGGAGTGAAAAAAACAAGATACACTCTCTGGGTTGCACTTATAGCAGGGTTTGCGGGTTTAATGTCTGCAGTCATAATTTGCCGCATCCTTCAGTAAGTTTTGCATAAAACCTTCCTGTTCTCTTTCGGCTGAGAATGATTGTAATTAATAATTTTCATTCCAGGTAATGTTTTTTATTTAAGTCTCTATTTTTTTAACGTATCAATTTCAATGGCAAATAATACTAAACATAACTATTCTTCCGCATGGCATCTAAGAACTTCGTTTATATTAATGAGCTGTCTAAACAAAAGCCTGAAAAATGAAATCTATACTTCCAATAAAAGGCTGTTGTCGCAGGTTCATATCTTTACCGAAATGTATCTAATTGAAAAGATCAAAACACTTGTAATTGAAAAATCACTTAATACTTCCTATGACATTTCTGTTACCTTACAATGCCTTTTATCCGGCATTGTTCGCTTAAGACATGCACCTCGCGCTGTGATATATTCCATTTCTCCACGGCTTTCTTTCCGTTATGTAATCCATATAATTGCCTCTCGGATCATAAAATTGCAATTTATAATATGCATAGAGACGAATGGTTTCAATGTACTTTAGATTACACTCAGCATGCAAAGTGCTTATCTTTGTATCTTGTTTTTATTGGTATAAAATGGTGGTATGTTTATTATAGGACTTTCATAATATGTTGGGAAGTTCAAATAAATGAACGGGGGAGTATAAAATGAAGAGAATTGCAAAACTAAGTTTTTTTTATAGCATGTTGGGATTGTTTCTTGGAGCTTTTTATAGGGAATTTACAAAGATAAATGCCTTTACAGGAAAAACTGTCTTAAGCGGTCTGCATACTCATGTATTAGTTTTAGGGGCATTTTTCTTTTTAATTGTACTATTATTGGAAAAATCCTTTGAATTAACTAAGAATAAGAGTTTTAATAAATTCTTTTTAACTTACAATATCGGACTTTTGTTAACAGTTATAATGATGGCTATACGTGGATGTATAGAGGTATTAAACATTGAAATATCAACTGTAATAGATTCTTCAATTTCAGGCATAGCAGGCTTGGGTCATATTATTATGACAATAGCTTATATCTTGTTCTTCATAATATTGCTTAATAGAATCAAAGACGCTGATATTCTCATGACCTCTCAACAGGACATCTGATTTTTCAGATTTTATTTGCAAATTTCAATATTAGTGAGTTAATGACGAAGAAGCGAACATCTCGTTGTGAAATGTTCGCTTCAACTTATAATTGGGACAATAAACCGATTATTCCGCAAATGTTATCTGATACCAGACGGGCACAGGATTTCGCATTTCATCAAACGCGTTCAGTGTGATTCTAACCTGCTCTAAAAAGTCCGTTCCTGATAACTCACGCACCGATTCCAACGTGCCAAGGGCTATATAGTATGATAACAGTCGGAAAAATGCCGTCGGCGGTTCGCCGTCAAAATATCCTCTGATCAGGCCTATTAAGAAATGTACTGGCGGCGTATCAGGAGAGACCATTTCCTTAAAATCCCACCAGGGGTCATTGCAATTGTTGCCCCATCCAAGGTCGATTATTCCGATTTGACCGTCCTTACAAAACATTAAGTTCCCCGTACTACAATCCCCATGGGTAAAAGTTTGTGGACGATTTTCCAACAAGTCTTGATTATCCTGCAAGTACCGCACCAGTAAATCCGCGCCTTGTGATTTGACAGGGTTGTCATTGTATGATTGTATCGCGTTTTGCACTCTGCGCCTGAAACGTATTCCCCAGGGTTCGGCTTCATGCATAGGAGGCAAAGCGTGCAGCTTCCGCAACAGCTCACCTACTTTTTTGCCCGCCGAGAATTGTTCCGCATGGCTCATATGTGTCAAAGTTTCTTCCAAATCCTCGCCGTCATACCAGGTATATAATTGATATGCTAATGTACCTTCACGGAAAGTTCCCATGCTGATAGGCCGCATTATGTTTATTCCGTATGCGGCGACATATTCACACGTACGGAAATCGTTCACTAACCAGTCATAATGTTCAGTTGTGTTAATAACGAGCAGCTGTTTTTCGCCCTGTGACGTTTCAACGCAGAATTTTCTATCCGTTACAGCCTTGACTAACCGCTCGGCTGTGACGATGTCAATCTTTTGGGATAACTCAAGTATAACACCAGCATCTTCCGGCGACAGATTGTTAAACTTTTCTGATTTCACAACCATACTCCTGTAACCCTTGTGCTGCCGGTGAGGGCAGTCAAAATCGAAACTGACAACGTCTTTAATACTTCGCTTTTATTTCTTGAATTTTACTACATTTTACAAGATAACAATGCAGAGCGTCAACTTGAGTATAAGTATCAGTCCTACTATTTTCACTCTTGATGGCTTTCATGCTCCAAAGGCGGCACGGAATTGCTTTTTCAAATAAGACCTGCAATTTTACCCGATCATGTATCCCCTGTATCTTGAATTTTAAAACAAGATAATAGATAATATAGGTGTCATATAAAAAATATGGGAAACCTATAGGTTGTTTATAATTTTGAGGTTTGATTTATGAATAATAAAACCAGAATTCTTATTGTAGATGATGATACAAATATATGTCAACTATTAAAGCTATACCTGGACAAGGAAGGATACGAAAACCTTGCCGTACATAACGGAAAGCAAGCGCTTGAAGCGTTCAGGGACTTTACTCCGAACCTTGTCATACTGGATATAATGCTTCCAGGGATGGATGGGTGGCAGGTATGCAGAGAAATACGTAAATTCAGCAGTATTCCGATTATTATGCTCTCGGCAAGGGATGAAACCTTCGACAAGGTGCTTGGACTTGAACTCGGCGCCGATGATTATGTTGCAAAACCTTTTGAACCGAAAGAACTTATTGCAAGGATCAAAGCTGTACTGAGAAGATACGACAGGCAGGATAATTCACATGAGCAGCTTATTTTTCCGGGGCTTGTTGTTAACAAGTCGAATTACACCATCCGCGTTCAGGGAAAGGAAATGGAATTACCGCCGAAAGAGCTTGAACTGCTTTACTTTTTGGCATCCAACCCGAACAAGGTTTTTACCAGGGAACAATTGCTTGAGAATGTCTGGGGGTTTGATTTTTACGGGGATACTCGTACAGTTGATGTACATGTCAAGCGCCTCAGGGAAAAGCTTGAACCAACCGATCCTCACTGGCAGCTGAAAACCGTTTGGGGCGTTGGCTATAAGTTTGAGGTGAAATAATGTTTCATTCTGTTTTTCATAAAATCATGGCCATCTTTTTAGTAGTACTGCTGCTCTGCTTTTCTTTGGCAGCAGTATTTTTTAATATTGCCATAAACAGGTATGTTATTGAACAGCGTACCGATGTTTTAGATGTTTACGGGAAAAGAATACTGTCAGCTCTCGACGTTATTCTGGAAAACCGTCTTGATCCCACTGCATCATTTATTTTTCAGAATTTACTGGAAGGTGTCGCTCATAACACATCATCGATTATTTGGATTGCTGATGACAGGGGTTATATTATTGCTTATTCATCAATGCCGGTTCAATTTGTTAATAAACTGAACGAGGTTAACGGGATATTTCAGCTTCCTGAACAGAAACAGTATGCTGTAGGCGAATCCCAGGAAATAACGAGCGAAATAGGAACCTTTCACGGTTTATTTGAAGAAACCGGCATGAAATGGTTAACAGTAAAAATACCTTTTTATTTTCCCGATATCGTCATTGACGGAAGAGCATTCAGGGGAAATGTATTAATGCATACACCAATACCCGAAATACAGAAAAGCGGCTACACCATTTTCAGTCTGTTAGTGCCGGCAATATTGATTTCTTTGGTTATTTCATATGCTATGGTTTATTTCTTGTCAAAAAGGATAATAAATCCGTTAAAGCAGATGACCGATGCTGCCAGGAAAATATCAGCGGGCAACTGGAAGACGAGAATACACCTTAAGGGAAATGATGAGATTGCAGTCCTGGCCGACAGCTTCAATCAAATGGTGGATAACCTTGAAAACCTTGAAAAGATGCGGAGGGATTTTATTGCGAACGTTTCCCACGAGCTTCGGACGCCAATGACTTCGATAAATGGATTTATCGAGGGCATGCTTGACGGCACAATACCGGAAGATAAACAGGAATACTATCTGACTGTTGTGAAAGAGGAAGTAAAACGCCTTTACAGGCTTGTAAGCGATTTGCTTGATATTGCAAGAATGGAATCGGGAGAAACAAAGGTAAATATAACAGCGTTTGACATATGCGAAGTTATAAGGCTAAGCGTTATTCAGCTTCAGCAATTTATTGAAAATAAAAATATCAATTTCAGGGCGAATTTCGAGCAGGAATCAATGCATGTTTATGCCGACAGGGATGCAATTCAAAGGGTTATGATTAATCTGATCCATAATGCCATCAAGTTTACGCCTGAAGAAGGGAATATAACCGTATCTGTGCGGAATGTAAAGGGAAGGGCAGAGATTACGGTATCCGACACCGGCCAGGGAATACCTGCCGAAGACATTCCTTTTATATTTGATCGCTTCCACAAAGCCGATAAATCCAGGGGGCAGGACAAGACAAGCGTAGGCCTTGGTCTTTATATAGTAAAGAATATCCTGAAAGCTCATAATGAAAACATATCAGTTGAAAGTGAATACGGGAAAGGAACAACCTTTACATTTTATCTTCCGCTGGTGTGATATAACGGAATAAAAAAGCCCGGAACAATCTTCCGGGCATAACAGGCTAAATTCTAGTAGGCATAAACCATAATACCTGATCTCAATGCGATTTTCTTTGACCAAAGCCACTTGTTAGTCGCCGTGTTGTCAAAAAAGTATAATGCGCCATTTGTCGGATCGACACCGTTCAATGCTTCGTATGCCGCTTTAATTGCATCCTGGGATGCAGGCTTGTTAATCATGCCGTTTTCTACAGGCGTAAACTGGTAATATCCGTATGATTTTTCGTAAATTACACCATGTATAGTATTGGGAAAATCCGGATCCTTAACGCGGTTTACAACAACTGCTCCAACTGCTACTTTAGCAGTGTATGGCTGATTGTTTGCTTCCGCTGTTATCAGTCTCGCAAGAAGATCGAGATCACCCTGGGTATATGGTATGGCACCGTTATTTGCCAAAGCTGTGCTGAACGTTCCGGTGTTTGATGACGACCTGGGAATAATAAGATTCTGTCCGGGGTATATTACGTCATCCCATTTGCCGTTGGCCTTTCTTAAAGAATTAAGTGAAATCACGTATTTTTTTGCAATCAGGTATAAGCTATCACCTTTTTGTACTGTATAAACATCAGCCGAAACATTAAGTTTCTGGCCCGGGTAGATTACAGTACTTTTCAGTCCGTTCTGACTCATAATTGTGTCTGATGTTGTTCCAAAAAGCTGTCCTATCGTGTAAAGAGAATCACCCTTTACAACAGTATAGGTGGCTGCATTGGATAATGTCGGTACTAAAGATGATAATACCAGTACTGCAAAAAATGCCTTTACTTTTTTATTCATTTTTCTCCTCCTTATCAGCCTCCGAGGTTAGTTGACGGGTTTGGGCCGAGGCGCCCTACTTTATATGAAATAAAGATTCACCCCAAAATTATCCCCCGTATTCCTTTCTAAGGAAATTCGGCTTTTTTTTCACGCCGATTATTTTAACAGTATTGACTGGTTATGTAAACCTGAAAAATGTAGTACATGAGGAAACGGGAGGAAATTAATAATTTAGCAATAACAATTCACAAATTATTCATACTGATGTAAAAAATCATGTTTAGAATAAAATCGTAATCTGAAAATATATAATAGGTAAACCAAAAAGGATTTTGAATCAAAATACATAAATCAGATGAAAGGAGAGGTTGCAATGAGTGAGTTCAACAATTACAATTTTTATAATAATGATGATAATAATAGTAACAACAATAACAGCTATAACAGCAATGACAATAATTCATACTCGTACCAGGGTTATTCAAATAATCAGCAAAATACAAACCCTTATTACAGCTATTACAGTTCCTATGGTCAGAGTGGTTCCTACAGCCAGAATAATTCCTACAGCCAGAACTATGACGACCTGAAAACATCATCTTTTTATTCAGAGCGCTACGACAAGCCGAGAAAGAGTAAAATAAGGGAGATGATATTGCCTCTTTTGATCGTGGCACTTTTAAGCTCGGTAATTGGCGGTGCTTTGGTTGGAGCATGGTTCCAGTTCGGTGCTCCTGCGCTGGCAGAGAATAATCAGACTACTAATAATAGTACATCCCAGACCGAGTTGCAAAAAATCAAGCAAATTGAGATTGTTAACAATACCGAATCTCCTGCAACGGCTATTGCAGAAAAGGTCAGTCCTTCAATTGTCGGTATCCAGGTTAACTACTATGTGCAGGATTTTTGGTTCGGAGCACAGCAGAGCAGTGGTTCGGGTTCAGGTATAATTATAAGAAGCGACGGGTACATTCTTACGAACAACCATGTTATTGAGGATGCTATGGGTTCGGGAAATGAAATAGCTAGAGGTGCATCAATAAAAGTGATACTTCCGAATCAGCCCGATCAATCCTATGATGCAAAGGTAATCGGACGGGATGAAAGAACAGACATAGCCGTTCTTAAAATAGAGCTGTCCGAGCTTCCCGCGGTTGATATCGGCAATTCTGATGAGTTAAAGGTGGGAGAACTGGCAGTAGCAATAGGTAATCCTGCAGGACTTGAATTCATGGGTTCTGTGACACAGGGTATAATAAGCGGATTAAACCGTCAAATCCAGGTTGGAACAGGGCAGACACTGAAGGTTATTCAGACCGATGCGGCAATTAATCCCGGAAACAGCGGCGGTGCACTGGTTAATGCAAAGGGCGAAGTCATTGGTGTTAATACGGTAAAAATAAGCGGCTCAAATTATGAAGGACTTGGGTTTGCCATTCCAATCAACACTGCCATGGAAATTGCCAACAGCCTGATATCCGACGGATATGTCAAAGGCCGTCCTCAGTTGGGTGTTTCCATTGATACCAGGTTTAATGAGGAATTGGCGAAAAAATATAATGTTCCGATGGGATTGTTGGTTGCTGATGTTGCTCCCTTGAGCGCGGCTTATAATGCAGGAATCAAAAAAGGAGACATAATAACCCAATTTAACGGTGTACCGGTCAAAACCTTTAATGAACTGGAAACAGAAAAGAACAAGTATAAGGCAGGTGATATTGTAACATTGAAGATTTACCGCATAGAAGGTAACGATGTTTCAAAGGGCCAATACCTGGATATAGAGCTTACTCTTGGAGAAGATAAAGGATAACCGGTTATATATGGAAAATGTATTAAAAGGCGATTAAAAAAATCGCCTTTTTTTATGAACATCAGCATAACGATTATTTTATTTATCTCAGTTTGTACCAGGGTTGCTCACTTCCCGCTCATATTTGCCGGGGATGCGGAATGGCTTCGAAGTGTGTTACCCTTCATCAGCAAAATCACCCGAATCGCATGTTGCTATACGAATTTACGACAGGGGATAAAAAATGTATCATGGTAATGTACGAAATGCCGCTCAGAGAAGTGAATGCCGTACAACTGCTAAATTAAGGGAACACCATGTCGATAAGAGTGAGAAAATCTCCATATAGACCGGTTATTATTGAATTGATTAGTAAAATGTGTTAGATTATTTGCGTGTGGCTTTAAGCTGTAAAAGGATTTTACAATTCCAATGATTATGCTTATTACATACTTTAAAGTATAAAAGAAGCGAGGAAAGACAATGGCTGTTAGAAGAGTATATGTTGAGAAAAAACCTGGTTTTGATGTTAAAGCCCGGAAACTTCAGGAAGAAATAACCGAACTTCTTGAAATAAAGGGAGTCAGGAATGTCAGAATTCTTAACAGGTATGATGTTGAAGGCATAACGGACGAAGATTATGAAAAGGCGAAATCCTATATATTCTCAGAACCTCCTGTTGATTACATATTTGAGGAGGAACTTCCTGCCTGGAATAATGAAAGGGTTTTTGCGGTGGAGTATCTGCCAGGCCAATATGATCAGCGTGCTGACAGCTGTGCTCAGTGTATTCAGCTTTTATCCGGAACCGAAAGACCTGAAATAAGAGTTGCAACAGTTATAATAATTGACGGAAATATAACAGACCGGGAATTTGAAAGAATAAAGGAGTATTATATAAACCCGATTGAAAGCAGACAGGCAGATTTGGAGAAACCAAAAACTCTTCGCGAGGAATACCCGATGCCGGACAGGGTTGACATAATTGAAGGGTTTATCAGCATGGATGATGATGCCCTGGGCAAAATGGTTGCAGATTTGGGTTTGGCCATGTCCATGGAGGATCTCCTGTTTTGCAGGGATTATTTTAAAAATACCGAAAAAAGGAATCCCACAATTACTGAATTAAGAGTGCTTGATACTTACTGGTCGGATCACTGCAGGCATACCACTTTTTTGACAGAAATTGAAGAGGTTTCATTTGATAAGGGTCCTGTTTCAGAAAAAATTTCAGATGTTTATAATTCATATCTCGAAACACGGAAAAATGTTTACAGGGGAAAAGAAAAGCCGGTCTGCCTGATGGATATTGCAACACTTGCCATGAAAGAGCTGAAAAGAACAGGCTGTTTGAATGATCTGGACGAATCGGACGAAATAAACGCATGCAGCATTGTTGTCGATGTTGATGTAGACGGCAAAATGGAACAATACCTTGTAATGTTCAAAAATGAAACCCATAACCATCCCACCGAAATTGAACCGTTCGGCGGAGCTGCAACCTGCCTTGGAGGAGCAATTCGTGATCCGTTGTCCGGAAGGGTTTATGTATATCAGGCAATGCGTGTTACCGGAAGCGGTGATCCAAGAACGCCAATCGGTCAGACACTGCCGGGGAAACTACCGCAAAGGGTTATTACAACAAAGGCAGCACTGGGGTATAGTTCATACGGTAATCAGATTGGTCTTGCCACAGGACAGGTATATGAAATATACCACGAAGGCTATGTTGCCAAAAGAATGGAAATAGGCGCTGTTATCGGTGCAGCTCCGAAAAGCAATGTAAACAGGAAAAAGCCCGAAGCAGGTGATGTTGTCATTCTGCTTGGCGGAAGAACAGGAAGGGATGGCTGCGGCGGTGCCACAGGATCATCAAAGGAGCATACCGAGGAGTCCTTAACCAAATGCGGAGCAGAAGTACAAAAAGGAAATCCGCCCACAGAAAGAAAAATACAGCGTTTATTCAGGAATCCGGATGTTACGAGAATGATAAAGAAATGCAATGATTTTGGTGCAGGTGGAGTTTCTGTTGCCATTGGAGAACTGGCCGACGGCCTTGAGGTTGATTTGGATGCAGTGCCTAAAAAATACCAGGGACTTGACGGTACCGAACTTGCAATATCGGAATCCCAGGAGAGAATGGCTGTGCTGGTTGCAGAGAAGGACGCTGAAAAATTCATAGCCCTTTCCAGGGATGAAAACCTGGAAGCAACTGTTGTCGCAAAAGTTACAGACAACAACCGTTTGATAATGAACTGGCAGGGAGAAAAAATCGTCGATATAAGCAGGGATTTCCTGAATACAAACGGTGTCAGGCGGAAAACAAGGGTAACAGTGAAAGAACCTGAAACAGTAAATAATGGTGAACCACCGGTTACGGGAAAGGATTTTTCAGAAAGATTCAGGCAGAATCTTCAGCAGCTGAATGTTTGCAGCCAGAAAGGACTTATAGAAATGTTCGACAGTACCATCGGTGCAGGAACCGTTTTAATGCCTCTTGGCGGTAGAAACCAGTTGACACCGGCTGAAGGAATGGCTGCAAAAATACCTGTACCGAATGGGGAAACCAGAACAGGAACCTTGATGTCATTTGGTTTTAATCCTGATATTTCAACTAAAAGCCCTTTCCATGGCGCGGTATATGCCATTGTCGAATCGGTGGCAAAAATTGTGGCAATGGGAGGGGATCACAGGAAAATTCGTCTTACGCTGCAGGAGTACTTTGAAAAGCTGGGAAATGATCCCGTTAAATGGGGAAAACCCTTCAGCGCATTAATGGGTGCCTTTTATGCCCAGATGAATATGAAAATACCTGCCATTGGCGGTAAGGACAGCATGTCGGGCACCTTTATGGATATGAATGTGCCTCCCACACTTGTGTCATTTGCTGTTTGTGCTTCCGATGTTTCAAAAGTACTGTCACCCGAGTTTAAAAACGCCGACAGTACAGTGGTCCTGGTAAAAATCAGGCGTGATCAGCTTGGGCTTCCTGATTTTGAACATTTGGACAAGACATATGCAAGAATACATGAATTAATATCCGAAAACAGGATTATATCCGCATGTTCTGTGAAGTATGGCGGTGTTGCCGAAGCCATTTGCAAAATGGCATTTGGCAATGATATCGGCTTCTATTCGTATAAAGCAATAAATTCACCCGGCTGGTTTACAGCCGATTATGGGAACATAGTGTTTGAAATTTCAGACAAACTTAATACTGATGAATTGTTTAATGGACTCGATTATGAAGTTCTGGGAAAAACAACCGGTAATCCTGCAATAACAATTGGAAATGAAAAATGGGACTTGGATGATTTAAAAGAATTATGGCAGTCACCATTGGAGAGTACATTCCCGACACAGACAAAAAATGAAGAAAAGAAACCTGTGAGCATATTGTTCAGCAAAATGAAGCCAATACACCACAGCAGCATTTTTGCAAAACCCCGCGTGTTCATTCCTGTTTTTCCGGGAACAAACTGCGAGTACGATACTGCTGCAGCCTTCGAAAAAGCCGGTGCAGTTACAGATTTATTTGTCATGAAAAATTTGACTCCTGCGGATATAAAGGAATCGGTAAGGGTTATGAAGGAAAAAATCCTGAACAGCCAGATAATTATGATTCCGGGTGGGTTCAGCGCCGGTGACGAACCCGATGGTTCGGGAAAATTCATTGCGACTGTTTTCAGAAACCCTGAACTGGCAGAAGCAGTGATGGATTTTTTAAAGGCGCGCGATGGGCTGATGCTGGGAATATGCAACGGTTTCCAGGCATTGATCAAGCTTGGCCTGTTACCATATGGAGAAATACGTGAACTGGATGAGAAAAGTCCAACCTTGACGTTCAATAAAATAGGAAGACACGCATCATGTCTTGCCAGGACCAAAATTGTGTCCTCGCTGTCGCCATGGCTGTCCAGATGCCTGCCGGGTGATATTCATACAATAGCAATATCCCACGGAGAAGGAAGATTTGTTGCTGCTGATGATGTATTCGAAGAATTGGTAAGGAACGGGCAGATTGCAACCCAGTATGTTGATTTAGACGGCAATCCGACATATGATATCCGTTTCAATCCAAACGGCTCAATGCATGCGGTTGAAGGGATAACAAGCCCGGACGGAAGAATACTCGGTAAAATGGGACATAGTGAACGGTATTCAAAATACACGTTTAAAAATGTACCCGGAGAAATGGATCAGAAGCTTTTTGAAGCAGGGGTTGAATATTTTAAATAAAATTATAAAACCGTTGTGACTTTTTTCCCCGAACAGGAAATGCTTAAAAATCCACGGTAAGTTATATCAGCTTATTGAGATAGCCGTCCGGTTTCCGATTGTTGTGTTCACAACCATCGCCTTACGCATAGAATGGTATGAGATAATTTTTGTAAGGCGATGGTTTATTATGTTATTGATTAAAATGCCTGTCGATATTTTCATCCGTGTATATCGAAGACCTGGTATTAACATGTTGTATCCCCAGGTTTCAGGCCATGAAAATGTTAATGCGAATGCACTTATGAATCTGAAAATCAGGAATGCGGTCATGGATTTAATCAAAGCTCTCGATCAGCCTGATCTGAAAACCATAATCGACGGCTCATTTGAGATTAAGAACAATCAAAGAGGAGTACTCAGCATATTACTGGTAGGTCTTGCTGAATTCGGCGGGGCCCATCCAATGACGGTTGTGAAGTCGCTGACACTGGATACCTCAACAGGTGAGGATTACAGTTTGAGCCAGCTTTTCAAGCCGGGGTATATGGAGATTATAAATGCAGAAATAAGGCGGCAGATAAAGGAGAGAAACATACCTCTTCTGGATGGTTTTAAAGGCATTTCTCCCAATCAGGATTATTATGTTGCAGATCAGAATATTATCATATATTATCAGCTTTACGAATTGTCGCCTTATGCCGCAGGATTCCCGTATTTCCCGATACCGCTGTATATGCTGTCAGGTGTCATTCCTGAAAACGGTTTATTGGATCGCCTGAACTACTTTTAACAAATATAAGCACTTTTTCAACTGCCATGCTTTGCATATTTTCTGCTGCCGGTACAGATAATATGGTTGATTAAAGTATGGCAGGTGATGTGCAATGGAAGATATGAATGATGTAAAAATAACATCATATGACAGGCTTATGAGAGCATGGGAGAATTCCAAGGAACTGGCAAGGGATTTTGAAGTATATTCAAAAAGAGTGGATGATGAAGAGCTTAAGGAAGTTTTTAAGAAGTTTGCCGAAGATGAAGGCATGCATGCTTCAAAATTCCGTGAACTGCTCCTGAAATACCAGAAGGAACACTAACAGTAAACTTATAAACATGCATAGATATGGGTGGGCTTGATTAACCCACCCATAAGCCTTGTTTAATCTGTTTTCTTGTTAAGAGTAACGCGTATTTGATCATCTGAAACCGATATTTTTATTTCGATTGGATAATCCTTCGTATTTTTAAAACGCAAGTCTTTTGAATTGTAAACAACTGCCGCATCCTTTCCTTCTTCCACATACGAAACCTTTCTTGAGTGGCGGTGACGCTCGATTATTTCCAAATCAGCTTCCAGCGCGGCGTTATATAAAGTTGTGCTTACCTGGCAAACCCCGCCTCCGACTCCTTTGCCTTTCTCGCCATTTACAAAAATGGGAGCCTCTTCATAGCCTTTTTCCTTTGTACGCCGGCCAACAGTACCGTTGAAGGAAAAAACCTCTCCAGGTTCTATAACCGTGCCGTCCAGGTCTTCCGCAGCAAGCTTTATATTATTGACCCTATGTTCATTCTTATCATAAATAGTTGTTGCGAAACTGCTTATCTCGTTAGGGTTTTTCGGTCCGGATGTTACCGTCGGGCTGGCTACGGGCGTGGAAAAGGCTGTAGGAGCACTTGTAAGCGGTATTGGAGTAACTGTTAGTTGTATTTGATTTTCCTCCGAAGCTTTGTCATCAGTACTCTCATTTATGGAGCAACCCATGAAAATTATAAATGCGGATATAATCAGGCAAATTTTGAGTTTTCTCAAGTAAATCACCCAAAATATATTCTTTGAGCAAACTAATAAAAAAATGATAAGCATATTATTGTTGTGCATAAAAAGATTGGAAAATATTAAAGCCTTTGACTGCAAGTTTTATATGATATAAAGAAAAAATCAATCATATAGTTATAACAATGAATTTATTTGGTGTGGAAAAATCTCAGAGGGATATTATATGTTCATTATTGTCCGGGTCAGGCATTTGGCGGTTATTGTACCTTTATTCTTAGCAATCGCCACTATTTTAATATTTGCGTTATTAAATAATGAAGATTATCATTCCTTGATTTGGGATCAACCGATACCGGTAAACAGTGATCTTTCGGAGGAATTCACGAGGTATCTGGAAGAAATAATTCTTACACGTAATAAAGCCATGCTGGAAAATGATATAGAAGGAATAAAACCGTTGTATAATGTAAAGACGAGACTTGGATTATATGCTTTCGAGCACGAGCAGAAAAAAATAAAATACCTGCACAACTGGGCGGAGAAACAGGGAGTAAAGTTTTTGGATATAAACACCGTATTCAAGGTCAGATGGGTAAAAGAGCAAGGCAGTAAAGTTACGGTTAATTTTTCCGCTATTACCGAATATACATACGAATACGTTAATATGCTGGAAACTCCGAACAGGTTCAGGATAGCCACTTACCATGTACTGGATCTCATGAATGTTATTGATAAATGGTTAATTACACGGGAATGGTATACCGATCCGTTTGCAGATTCATTAAATACCGATTCTCTTAAGGCGGAAGACAATAAGGCATTCATACTCAGCCAGTCATCAAGGGATTTTTCAAATCTCAATCCAAGGAGAATCAAGGCTGTTGAATACGCGGATCTGTATTGTGGTGCGAGTGATAATGAGGAATATTATTTCCGTTATAATAAAGAATATAAAAATTACAACCCTCTTGGCGGTGATTGTGCCAATTTTGCTTCACAGGTACTGTATGAGGGTGGTTTCAAAAAAACAGGAAGCTGGAATTATCAGAAGGATGGCAGCCGTGCATGGGTCAATGCACAGGGTTTTAAGGATTATCTCATATACAGCGGCCGCGGTTCGTTAATTGCCCACGGAACATACGACAAGGTCCTGAAACTTTCATACAAATTATTGCCGGGTGATATAATAGCTTATGAGAAGAAGGGGAAAGTGGTTCATATTTCGGTTGCAACAGGGGCAGACTCGCGCGGTTACACATTGGTAAACTGTCATAATACCGACAGATTCAAGGTCCCATGGGATTTGGGATGGAGTGATAAAGGGATAAAATTCTGGTTGATAAGGGTTAATTATTGAAGTTGAGAAATTTAAAGCTTTTATCAAAAATCAAAAAGGACTGCTGATGCAGTCCTTTTTTTATGCGATTTCATCCTGCTTCATTTTGTCTTTTATTGCGGCGAGAGCATTTTTTGCTGCTTCTTTAACATTTTCTTCACTTTCTCTTTCAAGCATGAATCTGACAAACTCCATTGCCTTTCCTGAACCTATTTTACCAAGTGTTTCAACTGCTGCAATACGGATTTCGGGGTTTGGATCTCTTAGAAGATTGACCAATGAGTTAATAACATCAAGACTGTCAAAACCGGATAATGCTCGAATAGCACGGATACGTATTTCATGATCGTCGATGTTCAGTACACTGATTAGCTTTTTGAACTTCTTTTTTTTCTCCCATTTCTCGATCTTCTCAAAAGAAATGCCCATAATAACAGACCCCTCCTTTTTTTCTATTACATATATTATACATGATTTTCCAATATATTTCAAATGAATATGATTATGGGGTATTATGGAAACCATTTTGTACAGGCTGCATAGAATGTATGGAAAAGCAATTTAACCATGAGGAGGTGTACAGGATGTACGATTTTGACTATGAAGAATTTAAAAACCAGTTGAAAGCTGAAATCAAAGCTCTGTTAGAATCCGAACTGGAAGCAGAGCAGGATATCAGGTTTAAAGAAGATGAAGACACCAGGCAAAAACAGTATAACAAACAGATAAATTACAACATCCTGACTCAAAAACAGTACCAGGGTCAGAATTCAAGGCAGAAAACCGAAAGCGAAAGTGAAAGCGAAGCTGATGTTGATTCATCAAATGTAACGGTTAATGCTGCACAAAACGTGGCAAAGAACAAGGCAAGGCAGGAAAATGATGCTTCTACCAAGGTTGAAACCGAAAAGAAGCCTAAATATTTCTAGAAGATTTTAATCCGGAAGGAAACCGGGAGTAGTATTTCAAAAATACTACCCCCGAATAATACATATCCAGTATATCAAGCAGGGGAGGTATGCCATAATGGAAGTAGGCAGAAAATGTCATGAAAGAGAGCATGTACAATTCAACTCACAGGATTTGGACCAGGAGCAGAATGTTCATATGGATCCTGTTCAGCTGAATACACAAAATGTTCAGATCTTTTATGAAAAAGAGGATCTTTCGTCTGTCATAACCGGCAATACTTATAAAGGAAAGAGCGGGGAGATTGCAGCCGGTGTAAAAATACTTCTTTTTTTCGGTTACGGCTATGAAGAGAATATTCCTGTATACAGGACGAAATCCGATTCAGACGGGAATTACAGGATCGAGGACTTGCCTCCCGGCTTCTATTGCCTTGCAGCCCAGTATGGAGATTACCCGGTTAAAAAATACTTAATAAAGCTTCTTCCGGGTCAAACAATCCACCAAACAATTGTCTTCTGAATATTACCGGTTAAATAAGAGGTAATAACAAAAAACAGGAACAGCCTTTCGGTGCTCCTGCATTATGGTGCGGATGATGGGACTTGAACCCATACGCCATCTGACACACGCCCCTCAAACGTGCCTGTCTGCCAATTCCAGCACATCCGCTTGTTTATTAATTTCTAACGGCAAAACTTATTATACTAAGGAACATACCAGGTGTCAAGTGTTTTTTTGTGTTCTTGTTTCGCTTCGGGTTCACTTTCCTGTGGAAATTACTTTTACAAAGACAAATTACATACCAAGTGACAAAACAATATCAAAAGAGCAGCTTATGTCTTATCCTGGAACTAAAAGCGGCAAGACAAAACAATTTTTGGGAGATCATCTGGATAATATGCTGTATGAGAAAACCGGCAATAATGATGGAACTTGTCTGGAGCTTATTTTAGGCAATTTCGTCATGTCTGTTGCCACATTGGAGTTATAAACGGGTCAACAATTATCGAAACAGGCAAATGGCCATTTGTAGTAAGCCGTGCCTGCGATTTTTCAAAAGGATTATATGGAGAGTAGATTTAAGACATACGAAGTTGCAATCATTCAGATTATATAGTTTAATGTAAAGAAGAAGAGGTGAATTAAATGATTGCATACAGAAGATGTACAGAAACTAATGAGGATACTATATTTGAAGCTTTCCAGGCAGGTTTCTCCGATTACATGGTAAAAATTGAAATGACTAAAGATTTATTTATCAAACACTTTTTCGGACCAGAAGGAAATCGTCAGGAATACTCGTTTATAGCTGTTGATGATGCCAAACCCGTTGGCCTTGTTTTAGGCGGCGTAAAAGTATATGAAGGAGTAAAAACGCTCAGGTGCGGGGCATTATGTGTTCATCCGGATTACAGGGGAACTGAAGTAAGCGGCAAACTGTTCAATCTTCACAGGGAAACAGCACTGGAGAACAAATGCAGGCAGATGTTTTTGGAAGTTATCGCAGGCAATGACAGGGCCATAAATTTTTACAGGAAAAAAGGCTATGAAAAGGTATATGATTTGGTTTATTACTCACACAACAACCCATCGGAAATCAATAATGCCATGCCAGCTGATATAACAATTAAAAGAATGGATTTTGACAGCTTAAGAAAACTAAGCGTGAAAACCCGGGATATACATATCAACTGGCAGAATGATTTTGATTATATCGGTCAAATAAATGATCAGGTGCATTATGGTGTATTTCAGGATTCAAATCTTACAGGGGCACTGAGCATCCATCCCAAGGGGAGGATTAACTTTATATGGGTTGATCCGGAGTTTAGGAACAAGGGTATAGGGAAAAGTCTTGTAAGCCATGCAGTAAGAGAGCTGAATCCAGGCAGGTTGACTGTAAGTTTTCCGAATAATGCGGCACTGATGGGTTTTGTAAAACATTTAAACTTTGTAAAGGACCCAATTTCACAGTACGAAATGTATGTTACACTATAGGTAATAAGTTGAACATGCGCCGGAAAACGAACTTATGTTAATTTACAGGCCTATGAATAAGCTGGCGCTGTAATCAACCTGAACCAATACATCAGCAGAAAGGACTCAGCAAACACTTTTATCGCCGGCAGTAAAAGAAGCAACATCACGAAACGGGGACAGGATGGTCCGGATAATAGAGGATAACATGAAAGTAGAAATCAGGGAATTGAAAAGAAAAGATTATAAAAAAGCAATTCAGTTTGCTATATCGGGTATGCATTTCAACTGGTATCTGGATAGTAAGTTATTGCTCAACCTGTACGGGAGATACTTCTGGTACTCGGAAATTACCCGTGCCACACATGTATTGGCCGGCTATGCAGGTGAACGTTTGGCAGGTGTTCTGCTTGCTGAAATGGATGGTGAAAAGAAAAAGTATAAATCCTTTTTTATGTTTTTGTATGTAAAAGTATTTGATATCATTCTTGATATTTTCTGTAAAAAAAGTGCAGGGCTTTATGATGAAACAATGAAGGAAATGATTTCGGAATATAAAAAGATGAACTCCCCCGATGGAAAAATAATCTTTTTGGCAGCCGATCCCGATGCACTAAACAAAGGAATTGGAACTGCTTTGCTTGCTGCTTTTGAGCAACAGGAACCGGGGAAAAAAATATATCTTCAAACAAATAATGCCTGCACATACCAGTTTTATGAACACAGAGGATTTGAACGCGCCCGTGAAAGAGATATTGTCCTGGATATACGAAACAGGCGAATCCAGTTAAAGTGCTTTATATACGCAAAAACAACCGGTTCATAGGTGGAAAATCCCGAAAATATCATGAGCAGTCGGAATATTGAGAGCGAAGAACAAGGAAAAATGATGGAATTTCTTTTGCAATTAAGTAAAATATTGCGAAGTTGTATTAAAATAATTGAATAGTCTGTTTATTTTTGGCATAATGACCACAACTGAATATTGAGCATCAGGTGTCGGGGCAACTGTGGATTATGGTTCGCTTCGGTGAAAAGGGAAACAGGTGAAAGTCCTGTACGAACTCGTCACCGTAATTAGGGAGCAGAGGCCGGTATATCACTGGGAAACTGGGAAGATGGCCAATGTAATGATCTATAAGTCGGGAGACCTGCCTGAGTGCTGTACGGAAACGGTTGTTTCAAGCCACTAGTATCTGGCTAAACGTACATTATTATTTGCGGGAACAAATTTACTAATAAGGTAATATTATCTAAAAAAGCAATTCGCTTGTCTGCAGAAAATTTATCAAAGTAGAGTAGTAAAGCTGAACTGGACAAATGGGGTCAGCTTACTGATGAAATCCGAACTGTCTGCTGCTTATTTGTTCTTTTGTTTTCATTCTGTTAGAATATAATAAGAAACTGTTTTTTATGATAAAAAATGAAACATTAAGATAAACTACTTGAAAACATAGTTTTTTTTGAGTTTATAATATAATTTATAAACCTTAAAAACTTATAACTTGCGATATTATAGATTTAGGGAGGATAAAACATGAAAAAGTTGAAAATTGCAGATGGCATACATATGCTTACAATGAACGTTGAGGACATATTGTTTGAAGGAATTTGGGAGATTGCAAACGGAGTGACCATTAATTCCTATATAGTCCAGGGAGAAAAGACGGCAATAATTGATGGGGTAATTGGTTGGGACGGAATACCCGAAACCCTGTATAAGAATCTGGAGGAAATTGGCGTAAATCCGGAAAATATCGATTATTTGATTGTTAATCATATGGAACCCGACCATTCAGGCTGGATATCAAACTTCCGGAAAATTAAGGATGATTTTACTGTAATATGTACCGACAAGGCTGCAAAGATGGTAGCATCGTTTTACGGTGAAGACAAGATAAGGACAGTGAAAGAAGGGGATACACTGGACCTTGGAATGGGTAAGGTTTTGAGCTTCCATCCGGTACCAAACGTTCACTGGCCTGACACGATGTACACCTATGAAAGGGATACAAAAACTCTCTTCTCATGTGATATGTTCGGAGCATTCGGAAAGATGGGGGATCATTGCTTTGATGATGAGCTGACTCCAGAAGAAACCGAATTCTTTGAGTCTGAAGGCATAAGGTATTATTCCAATGTAATGGCAACTTTTACACCCAGCCTGAAGAAGGCAATTGAGAAAGTAAAAACGCTGGGAATAAACACTATAGCGCCCGGTCATGGTCCTGTTTACAGAAAAAATCCGGAAAAAATAATAGATGATTATTCAAGGTTTTCACTCTACGCAGAAGGGGCAGGCAAGAATGAAATCACCATATTATGGGGTTCCATGTACGGAATGACTGCAAGGGCAGTTGAGCATGCAGAAGGCATACTTAGAAGAAACGGAGTTAAATATAACAAGCTGGAAATGCCACGGGTAAGTACAAGTGAAATGCTCGCAACCGTTTTCAAATCAGCAGGGGTTATTATTGCTGCACCTACCTACGAGTACAAGCTTTTCCCGCCTGTTGCCGAGGCTTTAAATGAGCTTGGAAGAAAGAAGGTTACGGGGAAGATAGCGTTCAGATTCGGATCATATGGATGGTCCGGCGGCGCAGAGAAAGAGTTGAATGAAATTATTGAAAGGAACAGGATGGGATGGGATTTCATTGAATCAGTGGAGTTTGAAGGAGCACCGGGGGAAGAAGACCTGAATAAAGTAGAAGCCGGGGTGCTGGAGCTTCTGAAAAGGATGAAGGAGAAGGTGGTGGATTAATTTTATTCATGGCGGGAATGAAAGGTCTCTTATACCTTCACCAACAAACCAGATCGAGAGCCGGTTATATTTCCGCTCAAATGCCTGGAACGGAAAACAATCTGACAGATATGACTACTTACACTTTGAAAGGCTGAAGTTTTGAAAAAACGTCAGGCCTTTTCAATATAATGCAGATGAGGATAATGGATGGATTTATCAATTTTGAAGGATTGCACTCTCTGCCCCAGGGAATGCCATGTGGACAGAACTGCCGGGGAAAAAGGATATTGCAAAGCTACAGGTAAACTGGTGGTGGCAAGGGCAGCGCTCCATATGTGGGAAGAGCCCTGCATATCAGGTGAGGAAGGCTCCGGGACGGTCTTTTTCTGCGGTTGCCCGTTGGGTTGTGTATACTGTCAGAACAGTAAAATATCAAGGGGTATGTCAGGAATGGCAATAACAGTGGAAAGACTGGCAGAGATTTTCCTGGAGCTCCAGGGCAAAGGAGCCAATAATATCAACCTGGTTACTCCAAGCCATTATGTCCCGCATATTATAGAAGCCTTAAAAATTTCCCGTAAAAAAGGCCTCACTGTTCCCATTGTATATAACTGCAGTGGATACGAAAAGGTGAAGACCCTGAAGCTTCTTGAAGGATATATTGACATATATATGCCCGACTTTAAATATATGTCTGACGAACCTGCTGTAAAGTACTCCGGGTGCAGGAATTATTCTGCGGTTGCGTCAAAGGCTATAGAAGAAATGGTCAGGCAGGTAAAAGAACCAGTTTTTGATGAACGGGGCATAATGAAAAAAGGAGTTATTGTGAGGCACCTGGCATTACCTGGATACATTGACGACTCAAAAAGGGTTGTAAAATACCTGTATGAAACCTACGGAGACAGGATTTTAATCAGTATAATGAATCAATATACTCCAATGACACGGAGTATGGCATACCCTGAGCTTAACAGAAAGTTAACCGATGAAGAATATGATGAGCTTGTTGACTATGCATTGGAAATCGGAGTGGAAAACGGTTTTATCCAGAAAGGTGAGACGGCCTTGGAAAGCTTTATTCCGGAATTTGACGGAGAAGGAGTATGAATGTTAGGGGGTGCTTATTTTTTTGCAGATATTATTCCTTGACGGTTATATTTATATATAGGAGCAAAGTACCGGAATGAGAGAGTGAATAATATGTTCTTTATAGCGTTTTTTGGAATACAGGACAAGGATATATACTTAGGAACCTGTAACAATATTGAATGCCCGTCATGCGGGAGGTTGACCAGGTTTGATATTTATAAGTCATACAGATACTTCCACATATTTTTCATACCCACTTTCAGGTGGAATGTCCGGTATATTGTAAAAACCTCATGCTGCGGCTGCCTTTATGAGCTGGATCAGTTTGCAGGCAGGGAGTTTGAAAAAAATCCAGGGTTTGATATAAAAATGGAAAACCTGCGGCGGGTTGATAATTATTTGCCCTTCAAGTATTGCATGTATTGTAATAAAAATGTACCCGTTGAATTTAACTTTTGCCCCTATTGCGGCGGTAAACTGTAGCTCCCGTCAGACAGGTATCCTTCCCGGTTTCGATGAGATTTCTGTACGCTTGACAGGAGAAGTTGTTAATATCTTGCAAAAGGAAGTGCTTTTCAATACCGGCGTAGATTATAAACATGTTTACCCGGATGAAAGGAAGTAATGTATGGATAAAGTGTGGAAAGCAAAATGGGTCATGGACAGAAAATTTCATGGGTTATTTCCTGTGAATGTTTTTCACAAGGAAATGGAAAATACGGTAATCCCCGAGCATAAACCTGAGCTGTTGAATTATCATATGCTGGTACGCAGGAAATGCGTTATAAACAGTACAGGCAGGAAAGCCATACTGGATATCACGGCTGATGATTATTATAAATTATACATAAACGGCCGGTTTGTAGGTCAGGGACCGGCACCTTCCTATTATTTCAGATATAATTACAACCGTTATGATGTAGGAAAGTATTTGCATACCGGGGAGAACATTATTGCCGTGCATGTTTATTACCAGGGCCTGATCAACAGGGTATGGAACAGCGGAGACTACCGCCAGGGCATGATTGCAGAACTTTTGATTGATAACGAAACGGTACTTTTTACCGATGAGACATGGAAATGTACCAGGGCGCTGGAGTTCACCTGCAATGAAGCTTTTGGATATGATACGCAGTTCCGGGAAGATATAGACAGCCGCTTGAAGGAAAAGAACTGGCGGGAATTGGATTACAATGATGAAAAGTGGGACAATCTGGTTGTCAACCTGTCCGATGATCACAAGCTGGTATTACAGGATACACCTGTTCTTGACGTATATGAAGTAAAGCCGGAATCTGTTGAGATTATTGAAGATGGGCATTTTTTTATTGATTTCGGCCATGAAATTACCGGGCAGTTTAAAGTTGAAGCGTGCGGCGAACCAGGCCAGGAGATCACCATCCTGTGCGGTGAAGAAATAACGGAGAATAAAAGGGTTCGCTACAACATGCGGTGCAACTGCAATTATAAAGATACATGGACGCTGTCGGGAGCAAAAGACGTTTTGGAGTTCTTTGACTATAAAGCTTTCCGGTATGTTGAAGTAATAAGCCGTGCAGGTACTGTCATACCCGAAAGTATATGTGCCGTTGTCAGGCATTACCCGATGGATGAAGAAAAATGCATATTTAAATCATCGAATCAGCTTCTGAATTCAATTTGGAACATATGCAAAAACGGTGTAAAATACGGTACACAGGAGGTCTACGTAGACTGCCCGAGCCGGGAGAAAGGTCAATACCTTGGAGATGCAACGGTTACAAGCCATTCCCATATTTACCTTTCGGGAGACTTGAGGATGTTTAAAAAGTGCCTGAGAGATTTTGCGCTTTCTACATATGTTTGTCCCGGCATAATGGCTGTTGCTCCCGGTAGTTTTATGCAGGAAATCGCCGATTTCTCGCTGCAGTGGCCTTACCAGCTGTTAAATTATTATATGCACAGCAACGATATTGATTTTTTGAGAGAAATGTACCCGGTCGCAGAAGGGGTCATAGCCCATTTTAAGAAGTATCAGAGAGAGGACGGCCTGCTTGAAAAGGTGGCTGATAAATGGAACCTTGTGGATTGGCCTGAAAATCTAAGGGATAATTACGATTTCAACCTGACGAAACCAATAGGTGAAGGGTGCCATAATGTAATAAATGCTTTCTTTTGCGGCGCGGTTAAAACACTGAACAGGATCAGGGATATTCTTGGCGTTGATTACGCGGACGACTTTGAGAGATTGAAAAATGCGTATATAAACGCTTTCTATGACGATAAGCGTAAGCTGTTTCGGGATTCAACCGTTTCAGACCATACATCCCTTCATGCGAACATGCTTCCCCTTTTTTGGGAGCTTGCACCTGAGGAGGCACGGGACAGTATAATTGAACTGATAACAGAGAAAAAACTATGCTGTGGTGTTTACAATTCCTACTTTTTATTGAAAGGACTTGCCAAAGCAGGTGCACATGACCTTGTATATGAGCTGTTAACACTGGATGAAGAACGATCCTGGGCGAACATGATAAGGGAGGGAGCCACAACCTGCTTTGAGGCATGGGGAAAAGAGCAGAAATGGAATACAAGTTTGTGCCACCCGTGGGCAAGTGCGCCGATCTCGGTAATAATTGAGGACATCATAGGAATAAAGCCATTAAAACCCGGATGGGATGAAGTATTATTCTCGCCGCACATACCGGAATCACTTGATTATATTTTTTTAGAGTTTGAAACCGTAAAGGGCAGGATAAGAATGGAATGTAAGGACGGCGTTCCAAGGATTACGGTTCCCGATGGATGCAGATTGGTGCATACGGGCTGAAGCTGGATAAACTAGCCTACAGTTTCTCTGTAATTAAGGCCTTGAAACATTCCATGTTCATACATGTAACGGTGCAATCCGTTCAGAACATGCCGTTTATAAGCGCTCCATTCCGGTGCAGCCAGTTTTTTATGATTACCGTCCCCGGTTACCCGGTGAATAACCATTTTCGACGGCATCCTGGTTATTGCATCCGCCACCCATTTTATGTATGTTGCTTCATCCAGTAATGGGAACGGTTTTTCAACATATTCTTTATACAAAGGACTGTCTTTCAATATATGCAGCATTGACATTTTGATGCCGCTTACGGGCTGGTTTGCAATATAATCAACTGAGGCCATGAAATCATCATACGTCTCACCCATAAGACCAACAATAAGATGAACAATTACCGGAATGTCAAATTCATTTAAACGTGCGACAGCATTCTCATATACCGGTAAATCGTAACCCCTGTGGAAGAGATCTGCCGTCTTTTGATGAATAGTCTGCAAACCCAGTTCAACCCATAACGGCTTGATCCCTGACAAACGGCCAAGTTCTTTTATCATTTCGTCTTCAAGGCAGTCAGGCCTTGTACCGATTGAAAGACCGACAACCCTTTCATCCGCGAGTATTTCTTCATAAACAGGTACCAATAATTTCACAGGTCCGTATGTGTTGGTAAATGACTGCAAATAAGCTATATGTTTATTTGAACTGTTCTTAGAGGCAACCATTTGAACTGCAGAATCAATCTTTTCACGAATACTCATTGGCCCCGCTATTGCAAAATCCCCGGAACCCCTTTCCGAACAAAAGGTACAACCACCGAATCCTTTTGTCCCGTCCCTTGTCGGGCAGGTGCAACCGATATCCAGTGAGATCTTATAGACTTTTTCGCCGTAGATTTCACGGTAGTATTGATTTGCGGAATAATATGGTTTTTGATCAGGCCATAGTTTCATGCGGCATCTCCCGGACTGACAAAACTTTGTTTAATAGCACAATAAATTGCAGCACAATTCTATTATAGCATATGCAGCATCAGTACTTGTCCCGATTTTTGTTATTATTATATATTAATTAACGAATCATGATTGACTTGTCATTCTTTGCCTGGAGTGCTTTTTATTTATCTCTATGGATTGATATAATTACTTATATAATAAGATTGCTCCAGGTAAAAAGAACCGACTAATATATGCATTGCTTAACAATAACTTGAACTAAGCAGCAATAAATATCTGGTTAAATAGTATTACAGGTAAATTATCGTTGTATTTTCAGAAATAAATATGACATAATAAGGTCATGGCTGAGACGGTTAATTCAGCAATTTATGTGATAGGCTGCGTGTTCCGTATAAAACGGAATAAAAGTTAACATGTATTGAGGGAAAAATGCTGTCTAAGGAAGATATAATAGATATTCTTAATGATATGAATTTGCCGAAAGGAGTATTGGTATTTATTAATTCAGGATCTGCAGTTTGAATTTTAGATTAATCTGAAACATATCCGGAGGCAATATTAATGAGCAAATATACATATATTTTGTTTGACCTGGATGGTACATTAACAGACCCGAAGGTTGGCATTACAAAATCAGTAGCATATGCATTGAGAAGCTTTGGTATAGAGGTAAAAGAGCTTGACAGCTTGTGTAAGTTTATAGGCCCGCCGCTTAGGGTATCATTCAGGGATTACTATGGGTTTAGCGAAAAAGATTGTGTCAGCGCGATTGAAAAATACAGGGAATACTTCAGAGAAACCGGATTGTTTGAAAACGAGGTTTATCCAGGTATAGAAAATCTTCTGAAAAATCTGAAGCAAAGCGGGAAAAAGCTGTTTGTCGCCACGTCAAAGCCCACGGTTTTTGCTGTCAGAATCCTGGAGCATTTCAATTTGCTGCGGTATTTTGATTATGTTGCAGGCAGTGAACTTGATGGTTCAAGGGAAAGTAAAAGTGATGTAATCAGTTATGTCCTTAAGCAAAACGGTTTGACAGGACAAACTGGCGTTATTATGGTTGGCGACAGGGAACATGATGTTATCGGTGCCAGGGAAAACAACATTGATGTGGTTGGTGTTCTGTATGGTTACGGTAACAGAGCCGAACTTGAAAAATCAGGTGCTACTTATATTGTTGAAACAGTTAAGGAACTTGGTGAGTTATTAATGAACAGCACGATTAAACCGGTTGAATAGATAACAGTTATAAAATATAAAGATTGTCCAATGATTATCTGTTAATGGTAAAACAAAATGATATGGCATGTATTTTTGGAGGATATGATATGAGTGTATGCACGCTTTTAGCAGCATATTATCCTGTGGATGATATAAGACCGTCATAAGAATACCCGATGGAGATAAATCCGGATGAAGGAACGATTTATGAAGGCGATGCCTTACTAAGAAAGATTTAATTTATAATTGAAACGAGATAGAAGGGAGATAAATTGTGACTATAGAAACAGATAGATTGATTTTACGGGAAATGACTGAGGATGATTTTGATGCAATGTATGCTGTCCTTGCAGATTCCGATATTATGCAGCACTATCCATATACCTTTGATGAGGAAAGAGTAAGAGGATGGATAAGGAAGAATATTGAAAGGTACAAGATTTTCGGATTTGGATTATGGGCTGTGGTTTTGAAGAAAACCGGTGAAGTGATTGGGGATTGCGGGCTTACAATGCAAATCATAAATGGAAAGATAAAGCCCGAAATAGGATATCATATTCAAAAAGATTGCCAGGGGCGAGGATATGCCAGCGAAGCTGCAAGAGCAGTAAGGGACTGGACTTTTATGAATACGCCTTTTAATATCATTTATTCCTATATGAAGTATACAAATGTTCCATCATATAGAACGGCGATGGCTTATGGATGTCATCTTGTTGATGAGTTTAAAGATGTGAATAATGAAATCATCAAAGTATATGCAATAAATCGTGCAGAGTGGAAAAAATTGAAGAAATGAGGAGGGTTATAATGATTGATATAAAATCATGGATGGAGTCTTTTACAGAATTACTTAAAAAGACATTTGGTGAACGTATTTATTTTATAGGTCTGCAAGGAAGTTACGGAAGAGGTGAGGCAACTGAATCAAGTGATATTGACGTAGTAGTGGTATTAGATAAAATGACAGCGGATGATATAAAAATATATAGAGATATGATTGATATCATTCCTAACCGGGATTTAATATGTGGATTTCTTTCAGGAAAAGATGAGCTCATAAATTGGGAACCTTCGGATTTATTTCAGTTCTATTATGATACCATTCCGATTTTAGGTACTCTTGATGAGTTGCTGACAAAAATTGATAATGTAGCGGTTGATCGCGCTATTAAAGCAGGTGCTTGCAACATCTATCACGGATGTGTACACAATATGCTACATGAAAAAAACGATGATATAGTGCGTGGGCTGTATAAATCAGCATCTTTTGTTATACAGGCTATTGTATTTAAGAACACAGGCAAATATATCAAATACCAGAAAGAATTGCTTGAAGCAGTAGGAAATGAAGAAAGGGAAGTTCTGAAAAGCTTTATTGCTCTGAAAAACGGTGCCAGGGTAGAATTTGATACAATGTCGGAGCGTTTGTTTAATTGGGCAAAGAAGCTGATAAATCTATGAAGCAGTTTTGTTTAATTTGAAAAAGCAGGCTGTAAATTGCTGCTATTCCTTCCTGCGTTTTATCCGCGGTTTTATGTAAGCGGCCAAAAACTGATTGACATGTTTCCCTGAAGGATACTATAAAAAATAACCTGATTGGCATTAATTTACATCAACTCAATCCTGTTGAATACATAACATTGATGCCTGAATGAAAATAAAATACCAGTGTTGATGAGAGAGTTGAAGTGGTCGGGAAGAAATGAATCAGGAATACTTGGTAAACCAAAGAAAGGAGCATATGAAAATGGAGTTAAGAGCATTTAACTACGGTGCAAATGCTGTTTGTTTTCTGAAAAATGGTCGTAAATACGGCATGATTTGTTCATGGGCAACCCAGGTTGATTACGATAAAATTGTGATGCTGTTAGGCGCCCAAAGTGTAACAGGAAACAACATATCAAAAGGTGATATCATTGGTGTGAGTGTATTAAGTACGCTGCAGGAGGATGTAATGAATACGCTGGGCTCAAATCACTCCGATGAAGTTGATAAATTTGAAGACCTGAACTACACCCTGGAGGATTCAGCGATTTTAATAAATGACGCCAGTGTCAATATGGTGGTTGAAGTAATCGATGTGCTCCATTTAGCCGGTATAGAAGAAGATAATTTGGTATATGGATTGATAAAATCATATACCAAAGGCGACAATAACATGCTGACTGTTCGATAAGGCAAGTGGACAAGATATTGTTTTTTCATTGGAATTATGCTTGTCAAATCAATTCCTACAGGTTACACAAGATAAAACATCAGTAGCAAATTGAACAGAGTATCGGTAACTGCAATGATTGATACCGCATAATGCCATATACATGACATGCTGTCATGACATTATGACATGGAAAGAAATGGCTGCATGTTGTAATGCCCGCCTTAATTATCAGTACGATACCAAGGAAAGCTTTTCCATGGCATTTACACGGTTTCATGGTTTCCCGCCGTCAAAGGTGCAACCGGATAAAATCAAGATGTTCCATCCTCTGGTAATAAAAATTACCTTAATCACGTTGAGGTGTACGTTTGATAACCATAGTTAAAGCATGTAACAGTATCAAAGTTTTCTTTTTATATCACCATCCGGGCTGTTGGAATTCGACAGATCATAAGTGATATGCCCGCCGGTCAAGATGGTTTTCTGCTCGTTGATTAAGCGTATTGCCCTGGCTATAAATTCTTCCGGGTTCTGCCTGAAGCAATCAAACACCGGTTTATCAATTCCGGCCAGTATGGCTGCTGCCGTCCTGCGGGTAAGGGTGGTGCCTTCGGCTATTTTACCTATCAGGTCATATTTAACCTGACTTGCTGCAGTATGAAGCATGGTTTCTGTCCTGGTTTTATCCCGGATGAAATTTCTGCGGGATGCTGCGTCTTTTCCACCAGGCATGTCTGCCTGCCTGCCGGAAGTAACCGTATATTGAAGCCTGGAAACATACATCTTATCGTTTATATGCCTTATGGCTTTTTCAATAAGCTCCTTGCTGTCAAATTCAACTGTGCTTGCATGTAGACGCTTAATGTGATTGCAAAGCGTATGAATTTCCTTTTTGTAAAGATTCTCATCCTGAACGTTTTCTTGGATTTTTGATTTGTTTCGGTTTTCAATCATCCTGCTCAAAACGCTGTCATCAAATACGTTCCGGATAAGTGCATGTACACTTTCACCAAAAGGTGCCAGTGATTCGGGCAGGGGAGCCAGACCGTTGTTTTCCAGGCCATTTCTGTATTTTTCCGTTATGGTAAGGTTGCTGTCAATATAACCGTTATTTGATAGATAACCGAAAATATCTTTGGCTTCCTGCTCATCAAGCACATGCATTTTTTCTCCGGACATGACGGTTTTGCCGGTAAAATATTTAACAGTCGCATTTGTGGGACGTTCATACAAGGCTTCCTTGATTCCGGTTTGCAGACCGGCGACAAAATCTTTGTAACCTTCGCTTGCTATTACAGTCAGAACATTGATGGAGTGGACGGAATTGCCGCACTTTTCCGCATCCATTCGTTCTCCTTTTTGGTTTACACATAGACGCAGGCCCCTGCCGACTTCCTGGCGTTTTTGTGCAGGGCTTGTACCGCCATGCTTCAATGTGCAAATCTGAAAAACATTCGGATTATCCCAGCCTTCCCGCAATGCCGAGTGGGAAAAGATAAAGCGTACCGGTTCGTCAAAGCTTAAAAGCCGTTCTTTATCCTTTAGAATCAAATTGTAAGCCGAAATATCGTCACTTTCGTCACTTCCGCGTTTTACAGGGCTGTTGGTTTTGCGGCCATGTTTGTCAATGCTGAAATATCCCGCATGGGTTTTTGAAGGATCAATGCTTTTCAGATACCGGATATAAGGGGTGTCGCCCATGGTAATGTAATTATTCAGCACATTTTTATATTCCTGTTCGAAAATCTCCCCGTATTCGGAATTCACTTCTTCGCCTGCTTCGTTGTATTTGCGGTATTTGGACACTTCATCAATAAAAAACAGCGAAAGTGTCTTTATACCCAGTTCAAACAGGTGCCTTTCTTTTTCAAAATGCGAGATGATGGTTTCACGTATTTGGATTCGGCGTATGTCCTTTTCTGAAATATCTCCCGAAACTTCTCCAAGCAATAATACCACACCGTTGGTAAAAGTTACCGAACCGCTCACCGGGTCGATATCGCTGATGACATACCCTTTGTATTGCTCCATTCCGTTGGATACATCGTAAAGATCATCACCAACCTCAAGAATTCGGGTTTTACGACCGATTGATTTTTGATGTTTGATTTCCAGTTCCATTATGGCCATAGGCGGTTTTTTCGGCGAGATGACTATATTCTCAAGGAACAGGTACCTGCCGGTACCTCTTAAATATTTAACTTCAAATCCTATAACTTCGATTTTCTTTACCAGGCGTTTATTGTAAGCGTCCACCGCATCCAGGACGTAAACAAGGTTATGCTGTCGGACATGAGTTGCCGAGTAATTAATGCAGAATAACGGGTTAAAATTTATCAGAGCTTTCCGGGTTTTTTCACCGCCCATTTTCTGTGGCTCATCCAGGATGAGGATGGGGCGGTTGGCTTTAATAATGTCAATGGGCCTGTGGCTGCCGAATTCGTCCAGCATCTCATAAATACGCCGTGCCTCTTTGCTCTTCGAATTTTCTTTCAATGATGCATTAAATGCCTGTATGTTTATAATCATGACATTTATGCCGTTTCCGGCATTGAAGCTGTCAATCCCGGTTAAATTACGGCTGTTGTATATAAAAAAACGGGCTTTTTTTCCATAATGTTCCATAAAGTGGTCCTGTGTGATCTGGAAAGTCTTGTATACTCCTTCCCGAATGGCAACGGAAGGGACCACCACGACAAACTTGCTCCAACCGTATCGTTTGTTAAGTTCGAAGATGGTTTTTATATATACATAGGTTTTGCCCGTTCCTGTTTCCATCTCCACATCCAGGCTGCAGGCACCCAGGTGGTTGACTAAAGTATCTGACTGCTTTATATTATTGCGCGCCTGTATGCTGCGAATGTTTCTTAACAGTTGTTCGGGAGCAAGGGCAACCGGTGCATTTCCAAAACCGGCCATAGAAAAGCATTCTTCTGTATCCTGCGGATTTGACATGGGAACCTGGGACTTGATAATGCCTGGATCACGGACATAAGTAACACGAGCCGAAAAGGGCTGCCCGGTAAAAACATCGACAACGCTGTTTACAGCATCGGTCTGGTATTGCTGTATCTTAAACTGAAATTTCACTAAGGCGCCTCCTTTTACAGAATTTTTCTTATTGTCGACGGGCTGAAGGTTTTAAAAATCTGCTCGAAGTTGGCGGCAACACTGTCATTCTCCATACCGCTGTCGCGGAAAACTGCATAGTAAGGCTTCATTTTGGCAATCCCGGTGACCACCTCAGTAGTTATGTTTTTATCAAAACAAGCTATTAAATAACCGTCCGCAACGCTGAACACCTTTTTATCTCCGATGGCAGTTTCCTCAATTTTACTTGAAAGCAGAACCCCAAGATCCAGCATGACCTGGAAAAGCAGATCTTCCGGGGTACGATCGGGCTTAATATTGTCTGCCAGAGTAAGTAGCAACTCCTGGGAATAATCTTCAGGGCTGTAACAGACATCATGCATATTTGAAGAATCAAGCTTAAGAACCCTGAAACCGGTATCAAGCCTGCCAGATGCTTCAGGATGCTCTTCCAGGATTCTTTTGCCCGCCCTGCGGATACGCTCTTTTCCAATCTCGGCAATAGTCCTGAAGCCTGCCTTACAGGCTTCGGAGTTTTCAGCGCATGGTTCGGGCAGTTGCACCATGATAAATCTGCGATTGCCGCCGTCCTCGGCATTCAGCTTCAAAACAGCATGGGCTGTTGTGGAAGCACCTGAAAAGAAATCCAGGACTATTGCATCTTTATCGTTATATGTCGCGGCTTGAATCAACAGCTTAATTAATTTTACCGGTTTCGGTGTATCAAATACTTCGCTGCCGAACAAAGATATTACCTGGCTTGTGCCGTCTTCATTCGTTTCACAGTCATAATGTGCGGGGGAGAGGATGTTTTTCATCTTTTTTATTTCTCCGCCGCTTTTAATATGGTTTGGTCTGAAAGGTATTTTACTGATGGTTATCTTTTCACCGTTTCTGATAATTTCATTTATTTTTTTCTGGGTATATCTCCATTCGCCATTTAATACGATTTCTGTTTGATTTTTATAATCTTTCACAACGACTGTGTTCAGGAGCTCGGTAAAAATTTTACCTTCAGACATATCCTGGGGTTCAATTACCATGTCGGGAAAGGGAAACTCCACTGATAAAGGAGGGAAGGTAATAATGCTTCTCCCGTTTCCTGCGTTGTTGATAGGGTATTTTTTATCCCTGGTTGTAGTCTCTATTGAAAAAGGAGATGTTTTTTCAGAATTTTTTGCATAGCACAAAATATAGTCATATAATTTACCGACATTTCTATGAAGAAATGAGGGCTTTTTCTTTTTCTCCCATATAAATTCGGTAACAAAATTCCAGGGTCCGAATATTTCATCGCAAACTTTTCTAAGATTTGCGTTTTCACCATCATCTATTGTAATAAAAATAACCCCGTCTTCGCTCAGTAAATCTTTTGCAAGCTTCAGTCTCGGGTACATCATATTAAGCCAATTGGTATGAAAACGTCCGTTGCTTTCGGTATTGTGTACCAGGCGGTTGCCGTTCTCGTCGAACTGGCCGCTGTTAGCCAGGTATTCGCCGGTACTTAAGGCAAAGTTGTCCCTGTATACAAAATCATTGCCGGTATTATAAGGAGGATCTATGAAGATCATTTTTATTTTGCCAAGATAGGTTTCCTGCAAAAGCTTGAGTACATCGAGATTGTCACCTTCAATATACAGGTTTTCGGTTGTGTCAAAGTTAACACTCTCATTGCGGCAGGGACGCAAGGTTTTTGCAATTGGGGCATTGGCCAGGAGAATGGATTTATTCTTGTCGGGCCAGGTAAACCTGTAACGTTCATCCGGACCTTCAACAATAATATCCGACAGTTCCTGGCGCAGCACATCGAAATCAACTGCATGTTGAATGACGGGTGTACCATCTTTTCTGTATCCTTTGATGACCTCGGTCAGGGTATTGGGAAATAGTTCTGCAATTTTTTTGATGTTTTCCTGTACTTTGTCCAAAGAGTGCATTTTCAGCCTGTCCATGAGCATTCTCCTCTTTCTTCCCAGGTGTCCGGGTGTTATCTGAATAATCTGCATGCTAAAGGAAATTTAAGCTTATATCCCACCTGTGTTTCAGGCAACAGAAAGCATAGATTTAAAACCTTGCAGTTGTTAATATTTACCGTTTGTAATCACCATTATATCAGAAAATCCATGGCCTATTGAATTGAAATTCATTATATTATAACGGTCATTACATTTTTTTGATTTCAGGATTGCCTGAAAAATGATAAAGCGTAAAAACAATCTGTATTTTACCTTAATTCCTGCCTGATAAGAAATATATTGTTCCCTGTTTAGTAATGCCAGGACAGAAAAAAGTCTTCTTTGATATGCCAAATTAGTAGTTATTTTCATTCTCCAGGACAAAATTGCACCGTCAAAAAACGTGTCACAAGAATTTGCCGTAACATAGAAAATCTACTATTGAATAAGGTTTTTCATTCTGTTACAATTTAGCTGATAATTAAGAATTAGACTTTGTCTGATTATTTTCGTAATTATATGATGAGCAGGTTAAAACAACCTAACAATATCATAAGAAAAAGAGGTTTGTTATGGCAGGATTTTTTGGATTGTTTGACTATACCAAGGAAGGACCGGGAGTACCCAAGGATGCGCCTCCGAAATCAAGGTTCAGAATATTCTTTGAGGTTCTGGGCAGGAAATTCTGGAATATAGTTAGAGTAAATCTTATGTTTGGTATTTTTAACATACCGGCTATCATTTTTTTGGTATTGTTTGCCGGGTACCTGCAATTGCTGTTAACACAGAATACAACGGTAACCCCCGAAGATATGGCTACAAATTTATTTTTCGGAACAATTCCGTTAATGTCGATTTTCATTTGTCTGCCTTTAATTACCGTAGGGCCTGCGCAGGCAGGAATGACCTATGTTTTGCGTAATTATTCCCGTGAAGAACATGCCTTTATCTGGGGGGATTTTAAAGAGCATGCTTTGAAGAACTTTAAGCAGAGTATCATTGTTAGTCTTATCAATACATTTTTTACCGTACTGGTTATGATTGACATCTATTTTTACCTGAATTTCCGGACCGACAACCTGCTTATAACTGCCGCCAGTGCATTTATTATTGTGGCTTTTGTTATCTTCATGATGATGAGCATGTATATTTACCCGATGATGGTTACATTTGATTTATCCATCAGGCAGCTGTATAAGAATGCATTCCTTTTTGCAATAATGAAATTTTTCCCGAATTTGTTGATACTGGTGGTTATATTTGCATTGCTGTTCTTCTCGTTTTATTATCCGGTAATAGGCTACATTTTGTTCATATTCATTACAATGGGCCTGACAAGCTTTATAACAAACTTCTATGTTTACTCGAAAATTGACAAGTATATGATTCAGCCCATCAAAGAGACTAACAATGAAAAAGAAGATGAAATAGAAAGTGTATTTTCAGACAAAGCCATTATTCCAAATAACGAAGATAATACAAACTTCAGAAATAACAATGATGATTAAACAAGGATAAAGAAAAGGGCGGTCCATGTAACCGCCCTTTTATATATTCAACAAATCTTTCATTGAGTAGAAATTCGGTTCCTTATCATGAATAAAAACCGCAGCTTTTAATGCTCCTACACCAAAAATCTCCTTACTGTTTGCAATATGTCTTAACTCGATAATTTCATCATTTCCTGCAAAAATAACGGTGTGATCGCCTGCTATATTGCCGCCGCGGATAGCGTGTATACCGATTTCATCCTTGCTTCGCTTAACCCGGCTTGTATGCCTGTCATATACGTAACGGTATTTCTCGGGCAATGCCTGGTTTATTGCATCTGCAAGAGCAAGGGCTGTTCCGCTTGGTGCATCTATTTTTTGATTATGATGCCGTTCAACAATTTCAATATCAAAATTGCTGTACAGAAGTTTTGCGGCTTTCTGAACAAGCTCCAGCAAAAGATTCACACCAAGGGACATGTTTGCTGAATGGAGAATGGGGATAAAGCGTGAACATTCCTTCAGCTTTGAAACCTGTTCATCGGAAAGACCTGTTGTGGCCACTATCAGCGGAATCTTCCTTGATATGGCATAGTTCAAAACTGTTTGCAATGCTGCAGGGTGTGAAAAATCAACAATTACATCCACTGTTGCGTTGCATTGCTCCAGTTGGGTGAAAACAGGGTAATCATTCCTTACCGAATCATTTATATCAAACCCCGCAACAATTTTAACGTCCTCCCTGTAACGTGCAAGATTTGTAATTACCTGACCCATTTTTCCGTTACAACCACTTAACAGAATCCTTACCATAATAATTCATCCTTTCGTAAGATATCCCTAAAAAGGATAATCCCGCGCTAAATCAGACCGTATTCCGAAAGTGCCGCGCGTACGGTATTGAGCCCTTTTTCGCTGATTTCAACCAATGGCATACGGCATTTTCCAACATTCATTCCCATTTCATTCATTGCGGCTTTAACGGGAATAGGGTTCACCTCACAGAAAAGTGCATTTATAAGATTAACTGCTTTAATTTGTAATTTGCGGCTTGTTTCAATGTCCCCATTTAAAAACGAAAGAACCATTTTATGCATGTCGGCAGGAATAACATTTGCAGCAACCGAAATAACACCTTTTCCGCCGAGAGCCAGTAAAGGAACAACATTTCCGTCCTCACCCGAATAGATGACAAGGTTATCACCGCAAAGGTACCTTGTCTGGGCCACCTGGTTCAGGTTGCATTCCTTCACTGCAACAATATTGGGTACTTCGGACAGGCGTTTTAAAGTATCGGGGTTGATATTCAGATTGGTTCTTGAAGGAACGTTATAAAGCACAACCGGTATGCCAATTGACTCTGCTATGGCTTTAAAATGCCTGTATAACCCTTCCTGGGTGGTTTTGTTGTAATAAGGTGTTACCGAAAGGATGGAGTCAACACCCACGGACTCGGCATACCGGCTCAGTTCAATTGCATGCTTTGTATCGTTGCTGCCGGTTCCGGCCATAACGTGAACTCTGCCTGCAATTTTTTCCACGGCAAACTTTATTACTTCCATATGTTCTTCGTCGGGCATTGTGGATGCTTCACCGGTGGTTCCGCATATCAGAATGGCATCGGTTCCTTCTTTGATCTGCCATTCAATTAATTCCCCGAGTTTTTCGTAGTCAACCCCGTCTTCGGTAAATGGAGTTACCAAGGCTACACATGACCCCACAAAAATAGGATACTTCAAAAAAATCACTCCTTGTCGAGGTATTCAATAAGTTTCTGTGCAATCTGTACCGCATTTGTTGCTGCACCCTTGCGGATGTTGTCTGCTACAACCCAAAGGTTTACGCCGTTTTCAACACTTTCGTCCCTTCTGATTCTTCCTACAAAAACTTCATCTCTGCCATTGGCTGTTATGGGCATGGGGTAGAGGTTTTTGGACGGATCATCCTGTACGATAATGCCCGGAGCTTCTCTGAGTGTATTTTTCAGCTCTTCAAGTTCAAACGGTTTTTCAAGCTCAACGTTTATTGATTCACTGTGGGAGTTGAATACAGGGACTCTGACAGTAGTGGCGGTAATGCGGAGACTTTGGTCACCCAGGATTTTTCTTGTTTCATTGATCATTTTTATTTCTTCCTTGGTATATCCGTTTTCTGTAAATACGTCTATATGAGGCAGCAGGTTACCGGCAATAGGGTAGGGGAATTTCTTTGGAGCCTGGCCCGCAAGACCGTCTTCCAAATCCTTATAACCTTGCATTCCTGCGCCCGATACAGCCTGGTAGGTCGAGTAAACCACTCTCTTGATGCCATATTTGTCATAGAGCGGTTTTAACACAACCACAGCCTGAATAGTAGAACAGTTCGGGTTTGCAATAATACCCTTGTTCCATTTGATATCTTCAGGATTTACTTCAGGAACCACAAGGGGTACCGATGGATCCATTCTCCATGCGCTGCTGTTGTCTACTACAACGCAACCTTTTTCTGCAGCTATGGGTGCAAATTTCTGGCTGACACTTGCTCCGGCAGAAAACAGCGCTATGTCTATACCTCTGTCGAAGGAATTTTCGGTTAATTCTTCAACAACATATTCTTTTCCCTGGAAAGTAATTTTCTGTCCTGCCGATCTGCTGGATGCAAACAGGTATAATTCTGATATAGGGAGATTTCGTTCTTCAAGGACCTTTAAAAATGTACGTCCAACCATTCCTGTGACGCCAACAACTGCGAATTTGTATTTTTTCATATTAAACCCTCCAAAATATATATACTACATATTATATTGATTTACAACATTGATATTGCAGCTTAATATGTCTGTTTTGCATATTTATCTAATTATAAAACAAAAACTGCTGATAGAACATCACAGCAGTTAATATATGCCTGTAAAAGCATTACTACCGATAGCGCTCCATCAATAAAATTGATGACAGTCCAGCAGTTATTCACTGATGAACCAGGAAAACCTCTATGGGAAGAATTTTCCTTCGGCATTTTTTCCTTTCAGTTCAACTCACAGGTACCCATATACCTCATTGAACCTACTGATAAAAAATGCACCTCTATCTTCCGGTTATTCAGTTATCAGTTTGCTTTTAATTCAGTATATTCTTAAATTATATACATTGTCAAAGCAAACCATAAAATTGCTGTTTTTAGTTAAAGATTATAGCTATAATAACATCAAATATTATCCATGTCAAACAAAATATTATATATCAGAGAATTATCCAGGCGGATCATGATAACTAATATCCTGAAATAAGACATAATGCATGTATAATTGTATGAAGTCAGACACTTCTGCGGTTTCTTCCTGACTATGTAAAAAAGGAATGGGTAAGGAGATTGAAATGGATATTGAACGGGAATTTTTTTTCCTGTTGACAAACATACAGTGATGAATGTATAATCTAAAACCGTAAAGTAAATTTGCTTGACAGGGGTTTGAAGTGGAAGAATATGCAAAAGTAGCCATATTGCTCGATTTTTACGGGCAGTTGCTTACTCAGAGACAGTATCAAATACTGGATTTATATTATAATAGTGATTATACCCTGGGAGAGATAGCTTCACAACTTAACATCAGCCGTCAGGGCGTACATGACGGCCTGAAAAAAGGTAAAAAAACATTGGAAGAGCTGGAAGAAAAACTTGGACTTGCAAAAAGGTTTTTAAAGCATGAGGAAACGCTGAAAGGCATACTATCGGATTTACGGAAGGTTAAACTTCCTGGTAAAGGAAAAAGCGAAGAAATATTGGATTCATGTATCGAAGAACTGGAAAAGGTAATAAATGATTTGTAATAGCCGGAGGAAAGTATGGTATTTGAAGGTTTGTCCGAAAAATTGCAAAATGTTATGAAAAAAATCAAAAGCGCCGGCCGTGTAACAGAGAAAGATGTTAAAGCCATGATGCGTGAAGTTAGAATGGCATTGCTGGAGGCCGACGTTAACTATAAAGTTGTTAAGGATTTTATTACAAAGGTGTCTGAAAGGGCTGTCGGCCAGGAAGTGCTTGAAAGCCTTACCCCCGGACAGCAGGTTATTAAAATTGTACATGAAGAACTGGTACAATTAATGGGGGGAACGGTCGCAAAGCTTACGGTTTCGTCTTCTCCACCTACAGTCTATATGATGGTCGGATTGCAGGGTGCTGGAAAGACTACTGCCTGCGGAAAGCTTGCAAATTATCTAAGGAAACAGGGCAAAAGACCGTTGCTTGTTGCATGTGACGTGTACAGGCCTGCGGCAGTGAAACAGCTTCAGGTCCTGGGAAGCCAGATCAACATTCCTGTATTTGAAATGGGTACCGGAACAAGTCCCGTTGAAATTGCAAAGAAAGCCATAGCTCATGCAAAATCAATGCAGCTGGATACAGTTATTATAGATACAGCCGGACGGCTCCATATTGATGAAGAACTTATGCAGGAGTTGTCTGATATCAAGGAAAGTGTCAATCCCCAGGAAATCCTCCTGGTTGTTGATTCGATGACCGGGCAGGATGCAGTTAACGTGGCGGAAAGTTTTAACAACAGGCTTGATATCGATGGGATAATTCTTACAAAGCTTGACGGTGATACAAGAGGGGGAGCGGCGCTTTCAACCAAGGCGGTTACAGGAAAGCCTGTGAAATTTGCCGGAGTGGGTGAAAAATTAAATGATTTTGAACCTTTTTATCCCGACAGGATGGCCTCCCGAATCCTTGGAATGGGAGATGTTTTAACTCTTATCGAGAAAGCCCAGGCATCCTTTGACGAGAAAAAAGCGCTGGAGTTGGAAAAGAAACTCAGGACACAGCAGTTTACCCTTGATGACTTTCTTGATCAATTGCAACAATTGAAAAAAATGGGACCAATCAGCCAGTTTCTTGGGATGCTGCCCGGAATGAACAATAAGGCGCTGAAGGATATACAGGTTGATGAAAAGCAAATGGTTTATGTTGAAGCAATTATCCAGTCAATGACCAAAAAAGAACGCGAAAATCCTTCAATTATAAATTCAAGCCGGAAGAAACGTATTGCCGAAGGAAGCGGAACGTCAATCCAACAGGTGAACCAGTTGTTGAAGCAGTTTGAATCGGTTAAGAAAATGATGAAGATGTTCTCCAATCCAAAAGCAATGAAAGGTTTAAGAGGAATGGGCGGTTTCAAATTACCGTTTTAACAGGGAAGTTTACCGGATATAACGGTTTACTTTATATAACTGATTATACTATAGCTGAAAGGTGGTGAAATAAATGGCAGTTAAGATGCGTTTAAAGAGAATGGGTGCCAAGAAAAAACCATTCTATAGAATCGTAATAGCCGATGAAAGATCTCCGAGGGACGGAAAGTTTATAGATCAGGTTGGAACTTATAATCCTCTTGCAAATCCTTCGGAAATTAAGTTTGATGAAGAGAAAGCAAGAGAATGGCTGAAAAAAGGTGTGCAACCCACCGATACAGTTAAGAAGCTTTTGCAGATTTCCGGAATTACAAAATAATATAAGTTAAAACCTCAATTACCACAGACTTGAATTTATCGTTCTAAATGGAGGGTTATTAATGAAGGAACTATTGGAGAACATTGCTAGATCGCTAGTTGATAATCCCGATGATGTTTCGGTAAGAGAAGTGGAAGGAGAAAGATCTCTTATCCTTGAATTAAGAGTTGCCGAAGATGATATGGGTAAGGTAATTGGAAAACAAGGCCGCATTGCAAAAGCCATCCGTACAGTTATGAAGGCTGCAGCAATGAGGAACAACAAGCGTGTTGTAGTTGAAATAATTCAATAATTTCCTGCCTGAAACAACAGAAGTTTAAGAAAGCTGTCTTGGAGACCAAGGCAGCTTTTTTGCAATCTCTTTCTTTTTTACGGGTTTATATAGCCATTACATGTGCTGACATCAAATATAAGTGCATCCAAAATCTTCTTGACGATATGACTTAACAGAAATATTATGATTAATATATGGTAAAAGTTTTACCCGGAATGTTTATTGGCTTGTACTTATGAGGCATGGAAAGTAAATTGAACTTTCCCGTCAGTTGTTGGTGTATATTATTATAGAAAGACTGGTTTGGAGGTAATATGCGACTGCTGTACGGAACTGAAAACACCGCAAAAATCCGGCATATGAAGAATATGTTAGAGGGATTGATTATTGAGATAATTGGACCCGGTGATATTAATATAAAGGTTTGCAATTTGGATGAGAGCGGAAACAGCCTGGTGGAAAATGCGAAAATTAAAGCCCTTGCGTACTATAATGCAGCTAAAATGCCTGTATTTTCGTGTGATTCAGGACTTTACATAGACGGCATAGCCGATGAGATACAGCCCGGTGTGCATGTCAGACGTGTTAACGGAAAAGTGCTGTATGATGAAGAAATGATTGAGTATTATTCAAACCTCGCCCTGAAGCACGGTGGTGAACTGAAAGCCAGATACTGGAATGCGATTGAACTGGTTCTTGATCATGAGAATATAATTACATATGACGGTGATGATATTTCGTCAGTGGAATTTTTAATTGGCTCAAAACCACACCCTAAAAGAAATCCCGGATTCCCGCTGGATTCTGTTTCTCTTGAAATTGAATCAAAAAGATATTATATGGATATTCAATCAAACAGATCTGATTCTGACTGCAAACCTGCGCAGGGGTTCAGGAAATTCTTTACCGGTATTTTGGAAAGGATAAATGATTGACTTTTATCTGTATTGCAAATGAGCTTGGAGCAAGGATGTGAACCAATGAATGAAAAAAAACTGAACGAGATTAATAATATTGTTGACAGGCTGTTAAACATGGATCCCGACCCAATACCCAGGTTTATATTGCTGAAGGAATTTAAAAAGACAAGTCCGTACAGCGTTGAATATCAAAATGCATATGATAAAGTTTGCAGCCATCGCTTTGTAAAGGATATTGAGAGCAGGCAAAATGACAGAGGATTTTGGCCTCCTTTTCATGGCTTCACTGAAGAAATCATACGCAGGTGCCTATCCTTTGGACTTGACCGGGAGCATGCAGTCCTGAAGAAGGTCTCGGCTTATATTGCTAAAGTCCTGGAAAATGAAGAAAGCTGGGATCAGTTTGAAAAGCAGGATAATATACGCTGGTGGCCTGAAATGTTTGTACCGCTTGTCTGTGCTGCAATGCTTTCGTTAATGGAACCTGAAAATGAAATATTGCATACCCATAGACAGCGCTGGTCTTATTTCGCAGAAACAGCTTTCGCGAAAGGTTATTATGACAGTGAAGCTGAAAGCCGGGCCCAGAAAGACTATTTCAATATAAAAACAAAACGTACAATCCCTGCTTTCAATTATTATGTTTTGCTTCTATTGTCTCCGGCTGATAATGATAATTACATAAGTGACAATACCGACCGGGCGCTGGTGGATTATTGCATGAACGAAGCTGCCGGGATATATTATGTTTATAACTGCAGACTGGCAGACTTCGTACCGATTGATACAAAACGGAGAGACAGCAGGGATTTCTGCCATTGGCTGAGGGCACTGTCAATTGTATCAAAATACAGGGGATGGAATAATTATGAAGATAAATATACGGAGTGGGTATTGAACCAAAGGAATACCGATGGACTGTGGGAACTTAAAAGCAAACCAAGGCGGTATGATTTTCCGCTGTCAGATTCATGGAGGACACAGAAGAACAGGATTATTGACAGCAGTATTATGGTATTAAGATTTATGAACCGCAGCAGGGCTTTTTCATGAAAAATTACAAGGGTGTTGAAAATGGTCAGGAAAATGTTGATTTGTATGATGGTGATAATGCTGACATCCGGCTGTAATAGTTTAAATACAACCGGAAACAATGTTAATTCCGGGGGTTTGATACACAGCATGTCAACCGGTGGCGGCAAAACCAGGGTTGAACTTTACATTGACAATAATATCGGGTTAAGAATGAACAACAGTGCAATAGTGGTTTCGGAAACCAATGTCATGAATGATGTAAATGTATTAAAAGAACGATATGACCTGTTTGAAGTTTGGGATGGAATAATAGCGGTGGTTTATAAAGATCATACGGCAGTTAGGCCATTCATGATACTGGATCTGTTTATGCTCAAAGACAACCAGGTGCAAAGGATTTTTTCCAGCAGGGATATATCAGCTGAAATTCAAAAAGTCGGTAATGACAGTGTGGATTTTTATTTACCGGTATATGACGCCAACTGCACGGTTCACTTCACCGAAGAAGAGCTGGAAAACTGGAACAGGAAAAAAAGCGAACTTGAGAACAGCAATATTAGCATTGACAACATTTTTTTCAATGATATAAAGGATAACCTGATATTAAGCCCGATTGATTATTATATCAAAGATATTGAACATAACAGGGAAAGAAAGCTTTATGTATTGCTGGATGTTTATACGGTGGGTTCAAAAACACCCTCGATAGATGACCGGGCAATTATTGAGTATAAATTATTAAAAGAGAATATTGGCTTTGAAAACATTATTTTTAACCGGAAATGTAAAGATGATGATGCCCCTTTTGCATATTTCAGCAACCGGTAAAGCATGAATTACGGTTATTAGTGCATATGTGTAAATGCAAAATACAAGAAACATGACAGTAAGTTGAATATTGCTGTTAAAAACCCTTCAGCGGGGGAATATAAATAGTAGATTTTTTACCGCAATAAAACACTGTAAAGTGTAAAACATAGTACAAAGGAGAGGTTTCAATGGGAAATAATGTTTTAACTTTTACAAGGGACAATTTTGAAAAGGAAGTTCTTCAATCCGATATACCCGTATTGGTTGATTTTTGGGCTTCATGGTGCGGACCCTGCAGAATGGTTTCACCGATTGTTGACCAGTTGGCCAACGATTTTCAGGGGAAAGTCAAGGTTGGAAAAGTAAATGTGGATGAACAGGGTGAACTGGCTGAAAAATATAGAATAATGACCATTCCCACGTTAATGGTTTTCAAAGGTGGAAATGTAGTAGACAACATTGTAGGTGTAAGAGCAAAAGAAGAATTTGCTAATATGCTGAACAAACACTTGTAAGGACGAAACCGGAGGCATAAAGCTCTCCGGTTTTTTGTCAAAGGTATGTTTTGACACCTGTAACCAAAAAGGGATATAATTTTACTGCTGATATATTGTGTTTTTATTTCAGGAGGAATTTTTCATGGGGTTTGTAATAGAGAACATAACCGTCATAACGTGGGATGACGATGAGCTGAAGGTAATGAAAGACGCCGTGGTGGAAACAGAAGAGAATGAAATTACCTATGTCGGACATAAAAAAGATTATGATTCAAATAACTTCGATAAAGTCAAAATAGACGGTACAGGAAAAGCTTTAATTCCCGGTTTGGTAAACGCACATACCCATATTCCCATGACTTTGCTGCGAAGCTATGCTGACGACCTGGATTTGCACACCTGGTTGTTTGATCATATTTTCAAAATTGAAGATAAACTTACCGATGAAGACGTATACTGGGGATCGATGCTTGGATTGATGGAGATGATTGCAGGCGGAACCACCTGTTTTTCCGACATGTATTATTTTGTTGACAGGATTGCCGAAGCTACTGCCGAGTCGGGCATGCGTGCACTGCTTTCCCGTGGCCTGACCAATGGGGAGGATAAGGACGATTACCGTGATGATTACAGAATAAAAGAAGCAGTTGAAACATTCAAAAAATGGCATGGCGCAATGAACGACCGCATCAGGATTGCTATTGCCCCTCATGCAATATATACCTGTGCTCCTAAATATATCAGAGCAATAAGGGATATTGCCGAAAAACTGGATACATGCATCCATGTCCATGTGGATGAAACCTTAAAAGAGCATAATGATTCTCTCAAACAGTATGGCAAAACACCCGCCAGGCACTTGTATGATATAGGCCTGTTTGATTTGCCGGTAATTGCCGCCCATTGCGTTCATGTGACTGAGCAGGATTTGGAACTGATGAAAGAGAAAAACGTGTCATTTGTTCATAACCCGGGAAGCAACCTGAAACTTGGAAGCGGAATTGCCCCGGTTCCTGAAGCGTTAAGGAAAGGTATAAATGTTGCACTGGGTACTGACGGAGCATCCAGCAACAACAACCTTAACATGTGGGAAGAGATGAATCTTGCTGCGCTAATCCACAAGGGTTCCAGGATGGATCCACTCGCAGTCAGGGCTGAGGAAGCTTTCAAAATGGCTACGGTAAACGGAGCCAAGGCTCTTGGATTTGAAAAAACAGGACAAATAAAGGAAGGATTTGCTGCTGACATGGTAATACTGGATCTTTCAAAACCCCACTATTTACCCGAACATAAATTAGTGTCAAACCTGGCGTATGCAGCGCAGGCCTCGGATGTTGAAACGGTTTTTGTTGACGGGAAGATTGTTTACGACAAGGGAGAATATAAAACACTCGACAGGGAAAAAATCCTGTATAACATAAACAAGGTATGCAAAAGGCTTTTTGGCTGAATACCAGGTTTGTTTGAATGCTGATAAGCTAACAACCGCATGCATGAAAAAAGCTGCCGGAATGCTTTGGAGTTGAATAAAGAAAAGTTTTGGGTGCTTTAAACAGGAACCGACATTGCAGTATATAATTAATCATTACCGGTTAAAACACCGGGATTAAATTGACAGGTAAGCGGGGGATAAGCCTGTTTTACAGGCGTATTCCCCCGGTTAACAGTATCATGGTCGATATATAAGCTTAATTCACGAGTTTTCGGGAGTAAATACACTTGATTAATCTTTACCGGGGAACAGGAGTTCAGGGTTTTTTGGATCAACAATTACAGTCTTGTAATTCACATACACCACCATTCCCGGTTTTGCACCCGAGGGTTTTCTTACATATTTTGCCCTGGTGTAATCAACCTGGACTTTTGATGAGTTACGGGCCTTGCTGAACCATGCTGCCAGCGATGCAGCTTCCAGCAAGGTTTTTTCCGGAACGGGTTCGGGAACGCGGGCAATAACATGCGAACCGGGTATATTTTTCACATGAAGCCATAGGTCATCAGAATTTGCAAACTTAAGCGTCAGTTCGTCATTTTGAACATTATTCCTTCCAACCCAAATCGGATACCCTTCGGATGATGTGAAGCCATGGGGGGAAGGTTTTTGAGTGTTTTTACCTTTTCTGTTTGTTTTCCGAATATATCCCTGGTTTCTCAGCTCTTCACGTATTTCCTCCACTTCTTCGGGAGAGTCGGCTTCTTCGAGGTTGTACAAAACGTTTTCAAGATAGTCCAACTCCCTTTTTGCAATTATCAACTGTTCGGTGGCATAAGCATGGGCGGATTTTGCCTTGCTGTATTTTTTGAAATAACGCTGGGCGTTTTCCTGCGGAGTCAGGTTTTCGTCAAGCTCAATACTAACATATGTTTCTTCAGGTTCATAATAATTTAAAAGGCTGCATTGAGTCATGCCTTTTTTTAACAGATGGATATTCGCAGTAATTAATTCACCGTATAACCTTAAAGTATCCATGTTTGAGTTTTCATCAATGGTTGAAACGTGGATATTGATTTTCTTTTCGCACCGTTCAATATTCTGCCTTACGATCTTTATCAAATCATTGCTTTTGGTTTTTATATGTTCTTTTACCGTACTGTACTTAAAATAATCGTCTATGGCTTCGCTGAGATCGTTATATTCCTTGAAACCGCCATACTGTGTCAGTTTAACAGCATGAAAGTCCAGAGCTTTGCCCGAATCAACGTCTATAACAACAGTCGGGGAATACTCAGTGCTTTTTATACTACTAATCAAATCATTTAGTACATCAGCAAGAACCAGGTATTTCACAGGATCAATATCCATTGCAGGAATATCGGGATCAATCCCTGCCCTGTAGCAGATTTCCCGGCACAGCAGAGGACTGAACCCTTTTATTTTGTTTAGCAGAACCTTCGATATTGATCCGTGCTCATATCTTAAAGAACCAACAAAACCATCCGCATCCAGTTCGGTAGGAATTGTTTTGTCCTGCGGAGGAGGGAGAACATATGTTCTTGCAGGCATTATTTCCCTGACCCGGTTTATGTCCTGGTCAATATGTTTAATGGCATCAATGATTTTATCATTGTTGTTTACAAGGATTATGTTACTGTGGCGCCCCATTATTTCGGTAATAACTTTTTTTATGCTTTTATCACCCAGTTCATCCGATGATTCAACATAAAGGCTGATAATTCTTTCGAAGTCCAGGCATTCGACCCTGGCTATTGTTCCACCAAGCAGGTGTTTTCTTAACAGCATGCAGAACATGGAGGGAGAAGAAGGGTTTTCCAGCTCAAGATCGGTTAAATGAATCCTTGCCGAATTTGCATTACAGTTCAATAACAGCTTATAATTTGTGTTATTGGAGCGAATGTGGAAAATCAGCGTGTACCGTTCGGGATGGTATATTTTATATATTCGGCCGCCGCTTATTTTCATATTTAGTTCATCTGCAACAGCTTTAGCCACAATTCCGTCAAAAGGCATTTATTTCACTCCGTTTCACGATTTTGCCCTGAAGTTGGATTATGCTTTATTTTAACATATATCGGGCTATAGTGAAATGATAAATGGGATAGTGGGGAAATATTACAGTTTTATTAATTTTATTTTACAAAATTAATAAATCATGTTATAATATTTTCCAGTACAGAAAAAATTAAAGAAAGGTTTTTGGTTTGATACGAATGATTTTATCTCAGTTTGAAAGGGGAAATCATTTATGTTGTTGAAAAAAAGGTCGGTGGCTATAAGTGTTTTGATTATATCGATATTGCTTTTCATAATGATGAACATATCCACGTTTATAAGATAATTATTTAAGCGGGGGAGCAAGGGCTCCTTTTTTATGGTTAAAACTGACATGTAAGTGATTTCGGTATATTGAAACCGGCTTGTTCTTGGACTGGAAATATGTAGTAATAATTGATATTGTATTATGTTCATGCTATAGTGATTTTATAACATAAGATAAATCGATGGTTTAAACGGAGTAATTGTGGAGGTTTGTATGCCACGTGAGCGCGCAAGTATTGATAAAATTCCCCTTATAATCCTGGTTGTTGCCCTGGCAGCAGTATTGCTGCTGGATTACATCCTGAAATGGGGCTTGAACTGGGTTGATTATGCCATTATCGGTGTTATCTTTATATGTGCCTTTATAGGCTATATAAGAGGTCTTATCAAGGCTGTATTCAGCCTGGTCGGTTATATTGCAGCTGTAATTTGTTCGGTGTTGTTTTCCGAACCTGTGTCGGTTTTTATCATGGAAAAAACAAGCATCAGGGAAGCTGTTGCAGATGCTTTGGAAAAAGCTTACTCCAGTTTTACCGTCCCGGTTTTCAACCAGGCTGTTGACTTTTCGGTAATTGAAAACAGCAGCCAGCTTTATGATAAATATCCGGCCCTGAAAGAGTTCCTGAATGATAACATGCTGTTTGGTCAATTGTTTGATATGGTTAATCCTTTTGAGTCGGGCATCAATGCTTTAAACGATGTTATATCATCCATAACCGATTTGCTGGTATTTTCAGTTCTTAAGGTTATCTCGATTATCATTGTATTTTTTGTGGTTAAACTGGTTATTACCATAATAGGGCTTTTAATCAACTCATTGATTTCACAAAGCAGTATCCTGAGCACAACAAATAAAACCATCGGAATGGTCCTGGGTACCGCAGTTGGTTGTGTTGTTGTCTATGTAGCCGTAGCATATGTTATTCCGTTTGTTGGTTCATTGAATATAATAAATATTCCAAAAGAATATGTTGAATCGGTGATTTTGGGATATCTTTTTGCAACTCCTACGATATGAATATATGGTAATTTATGCCTGTGCAGGTCTAACCTAAGTTTGCCTGCATTTTTGTCATATTGTTGAAACAGTATTTCACTTCATTTATTCTTTTGTTTTACCGATAAAGTAATATGTAGATCTGGTTAAACACAAAGGGTATTGAAACGGGTGGTTGAATGATTACGAAAAGAACAATGGCAAGATTGACAGTTTTTATAATTACCGCCATTCTTATATCCGTCATGCCTGTTAATACTGTGGCGGATAATGATATTGAAAGGTACAAGCTGGTACGGGTTTTTTCGGTTGATCCGAAAAATAATACGGTACGGGCTGAAACCATGCTTGATCTGAACAGATTTGACATGGAAATGATTGATGCGGTGAAACTTCAAAATATAGAGTCTAAAGGCATTTTTGAGGTTTTCGGTGTCAGCAGTGATTGCTTGATATATATTGATTCTGTTCAGAAATCAATAAGTGATATAAAGCCTGAAACTTACATGCTTATAGCTGTTGAAAATAATTTGATAACAAGGATGACCAATGTTGGCAGTCTCCTGCTGCAGGAAGGCGGTATTTACAGCGGAATCCTGGAGGAGAATAATCCCGATTTGGGGTATATAACACTCTATTTTCCCGATGGTTCGGGTACTTCGCCCGAATTGAAAAATTCTCTTTCATACTACCGTACTTATTCATATATCCGTGCTGAAGATGTAGTGGTATATAAAAACGGTGAGTTATCGAATGTTGAAGCATTAAAACCGGGCGACAGCGTATTTGTCAAACTGGACAATGAAGGTAACATAGTGAAAATAAGCGCTACCGATAATTTTTATCCTGTGTATGGCAAGGTGAAAACAAAGGGTACATGGATGCTTCAGCTGGAAATGACCGACGGAAGTACGGTATTGTATCGCATTCCGTTAAATACGCCCATTTTCAGGGATAAAAGAATGGCTTCGTGGAGTGATATCAGAGTTGGTGACGAAGTCCGTATTCTTCTGCAGACAAGCGGTAACCAGGTAATTATTGGAGAGATAGCGGCAAAAAGCGAAAAGATCCAGGTTGAAGCCGTATATAAAGCTTATCTTACCTCGTATAACAGGTTCGACAACAGTATTATTGTTATGAATATGCAACAGTTCAAGGACGGAATTTGGGACACGTCAAACATACCTGTTACAAGGAAATTGCCGGTTAACGAAAATTATATCCCAAGCATTCCAAAGGGGGCATATGGGACGGTGTATTTGGCTACGGGAAAAAGCATTACCGGAAAAGATACTGTAGTATGGATGTGTCTCGATAATGAAGGATTGCGATCCGAAATAACAGGCGACACTGTTGTTGATGCTGACCCCGGGCGTGGCAGGATAACCCTGATGAACAGGAACGTGCCGGTATCCTATGATGACACCTCTATAATAGTGAAAAAAGGCAAGCTACTTGATCCGAGCCAGGTTAAAAGCATGGATGAGGCATATTTTGTTACAAGCAATCAGGTTGACGGTTCGGTAAAGGCTAATATAATCTGGATAAGAGAGCCGTTTGAAGATACAGGATTATCGCTGATTCGCGGAAGAATATCTCAGATTGATTTGTTCAGCAGTATGACCCTTGAAACATTCTCAGAATTCAGCGAGCCCAAGTGGGAATATTATAATGTCGCAAAAACACTAACAATAGATCCTTCTATAACGCGTGTGTTTGACGATGGCGGAAGGATGGATTTGGCCCATTTTGACGATTCAGGCACAAACAGTTTCAAAAAACGGACGGTTTATGTCCTTGCCCAGGACGGGAAGGCATTGCTTGTCAGTACAGCTCCTTTCGGTGATGTTGTTTATAAAGGAAGAATTTTAGACTTGCAGGGCGTTCAGAAGGATTCTTTCAACCACGTCGTTGTACCTGCGACTTCATTGATTATCAAGGACGGCGTCCGTTACAACGATACGTTGCTGAAATGGGAGAATGTGCCTGAAGCGCAGTTTTCCTTTGAACCGAACACTGTTTTTATGAAAAACGGAAAAATAATAGATGCATCCCAGTTGGAAGCTGGAGACAGGATAACTGTTATTAAATCCGAATCCGGGGACAGCGCCTTTGTGATAATGGTTGAATCATTTTAAGCAAAAGCATGGGGGATTATGATGAAGGTGAAGAATAAGGCAATAAAAATAATTTCTGTCATTCTGTTTATATCAATACTGTTCAAACCTGTGGTTTCGTTAGCCTATATGGGTTCGTTGGGCTTTGAAACCGGTATATCTGCGGCAGATCCCTTTGAGAATAATACGTATGTTTACCGTGAAGTATGTTTCCTGACAGGAATTCCGATTATACTTGAAGGGACCATGACAGTCAAGAAAAACGTTAAAAATGACATTACAACCACTACATATAAATATAGCCTGGAAAATGCCGAACATAACGCCTCCATCACAAGGACAATTATTGTGGAAACGACTACCGAAACCAAGGCTAACGGGCAGACTACCGAAATCAGCAGGATTTCAAAAAGACCGTCGGAAGTAGTTAAAGTAGGCAGTACGTCATTTACCTTATCAAATTATGAGTTCAGCCGTTCGGGTATTACCGACCCTCAGCCGGCTGTTAATTATAGTACCGGAGAATACGTCCTGAGAAAAACATACAGAATTGCCACCGGTGGAACCGGAACTGTTACGGTTGAAATAACAGGAAATCAATACGGGTATGATCAATACTGGAGTTCTGCAAAATCAAGCAATGTGGTTGTTTCAATCAATGCACGGCCGGTGATAAACGGAAAAGTGGTTGAATGGGGCGGTTCTGCAAAGATTTTTGTTTCCAATGTTGCAAAAAAAGGATTTGAATATATTGAAAATGAACCATACCAGATAAGTTTTGAGGGCGGATATGTAGAGAAGGATTATGAAGAAAGCCTTCTGGAATACGATGCAACTCTTCCTGAATTTGATAAAGATAAGAAACCAACAGGGGTTTTAAAAAATTACAGGGAAACTATAGGGATTGATCCGAAACCCGTTCTTACCAGGCTTATGGTTCCCGATCTGAAACACCTGGAAGGTTATTGGGCTGAAGAACCCGTTAAGATTCTGTACAGCCTGGGGATAATACCCGGTACGGGTGAAGATTTTAACCCGGCTAAATATATTACAAGAAAAGAGTTTACCGTAATGGTGGTAAGAGCAGTGAAGAATATTCCCGAAGATCCGGACATTGTAAAAAAACAAAGTACGGTCAGGACTTCCAGGAATAAGACTCCTGAAATATCCCCATTCCTGGATGTAAGTACAGATGATCCGTATTATCAGGATATTAAAACTGCTAATAATCGAGGTATAATTCAGGGGACAGGCAATGCATATTTTTCACCGGACAGGCATATAACTTCTGCAGAAGCGGTAACAATGCTGATTCGTGCCCTGGGACTTGAAAGCCTGGCTTCATATCCATATGCAGTAACGCCGTATATTGATAATGACGACATTCCTGCCTATGCGAGAAATTCCGTGGCAGTTGCTTATCGTATAGGTATAATCAGCGGTGACGACAGGGGGTATTTATATCCGAACAAATACATGACATATGAAGATGCCTCGATACTTCTGTATGAACTGATAAAGTATATGGGTGAAGAACTGGTAAAGGATTACCGTGACAGGGTTATGGGCTACAGGTAGAGTTGTTGCAGCAGAAATACAATAGTGATACAATTTAGAACGGGGGAACAGGACAGATTAAAGCAGGAAATGCGGAAAGCAGGGTTGAGTATGGGCAAATGTAAAAGGATTTGCATAGTTTTTTTGTTCTTTATCATCATATCTAATTTATTAGTAATGCCTGTTCGTGCAGAAGAGGATTATTCGGACTACCTGGACAGCATAATGGACATGATCCAGAATACCTACTACAAAGATGTCCCCAGGGATAAGTTGCTTGAGGGGGCAGTCCGTGGGCTTTTCGATACGCTGGATGATTACACGGTTTTCTATAACGTAGAGGAGGCAAACTCTTTTTTCAGTTCAATGGAGGGGAATTACCGCGGTATCGGTGTTGAAATAATGGAAACATCCGAGGGAGCACTTATTACACGTGTATTCAGTAATTCTCCTGCTGAAAGCGCGGGTATTTTACGCGACGATATAATTGTCAAGGTTGACGGTAAAGACGTAAAAGGATTATCGTCACAGGACATAGCCAACTTAATAAGAGGAGATGAAGGAACCATAGTTGAAATCGGAATTATTCGTGGTTCTTCTCCCGAGATTGTTTATTACAAGGTGGAAAGAAACGTTGTTACTTTAAGCCCTGTAACATGGAAGGTTTACGGTGACATCATGTATATTAAGCTTGAATCGTTCAGCAGCAATAGCTTCAAGTTTTTCGAAGAAGCACTGAAAGAAGCCGATAAAAACGGAATCAAAAAGCTTATCCTGGATCTCAGAAACAACCCCGGCGGCGAGGTAGGCCAGGCTGTTAATATAGCACGACTCCTTGTGCGGGAAGGTATTATTACAACCCTGGATTTCAAGTCGGAAGAATACCCCGACTCAATTTACCGTTCATATCTCAAGAAACCAAAGTATGTAACTGCAGTGCTTGTAAACGGGAATTCCGCAAGTGCATCTGAAATACTTGCAAGTGCTTTGCAGGATTCGGGCGACGGTTTTCTTGTAGGAACAAAAACCTATGGCAAAGGTGTTTTTCAAAATCTGTACCCGGTACTGAATCCAAGTGCCTATGAAAAATACAAGAAGCTGTATGGTGAGAATATTGTAAACGGTTATGATTGGATGAACAAGTACAGGGTCCAGGTATACCAATCAGATATCATAGGTTGGGCAAAAATAACAACAGGGCATTACCTGACCAGGAACGGCAGAATGATTGACGGAACCGGGTTGACTCCCGATTTCCAGGTTGAAGATTATCAGCTGATTGCAGGTATAGATGTCAATAGTATAAATCCGCTTGAATCATCAGATGTTATAGGGTTGAACGGAGTGGGCAATGATGTCTACAGTTGTGAAAGAATATTGAAAATTAAAGGGTACGATATTGATACACCCGATAACATACTTGATGCGAAAACGAATGATGCCCTGAAAAAATACCAGGCAGAAAAGGGACTAAATGTGACAGGAGTATTGGATAGCGCTACCAGGAGCAAGCTGAATGATGATCTTAATACCCTTCGCATAACAATTGACAGGCCTTTCGCAAAAGCCATCGAGTTGTTGAATCTTTTGAATTAACTGCATAAGAAAAGCTGAGGTATAAATGACAAAGGAAAAAATATTAAAGTCGGGACTTAGAATACTTATTCTGATGAGTTTAATAGCCGTCATTTTTACTGCTGTATTGGTTTCAATTAATGAAGATTCAATTGAATTTAATTGGAATGTATTGGATCTGAGAGCACTGGTGGAAAAAATACATTTTGATGACTCGGTTAAGCAGGCTGGAGCCTTTAGTTTAGATGATCTTGATATTTCCCGGACAGCAGGGTATGATGGTAATTTGCTGGTTCTCACAAATTATGATATAAGACTGTTTGGTTCAAACGGTGAAGAGATATGGTATTATACCCATGAAGTAAGACATCCTGTTTTGAACATAAACGGGAAGCAGATACTTGTTTATGAGGAAAACGGCAAGTCATACATGGTAATAGAAGATGGTAAAGTAGCGCTTAAGGAAACGCTGGATGAAGAAATCTCATTCGGGGAAATAACCGATAATTATGTGTTATTCATTACCATAGGCGATAATGGTTACAAAAGGACCATAAGATTTATATCTCCGGAAACAGGTATAAGCCTTGGGGCACTGTACATTGATGATTATTATCCGTATTATGCAAAGGCTTTAAGCAGTAATGACGGATTTCTCTTATACGGCCTTGGTATGAATTCCACTAGTATTTCTACAATAATTCGAATATACGAAAGAACCGGGAAAATAACTCCTGTTGCCAATATTGAGATTGAAGGCCTTTATCCTGTCATGTATGACAACAACAGCAATTATTTTTTTGTAGGTGAAAAAAAGGTTTTCTGTTATGATAATGATTTGGATTTGACCTGGTCTGAAGAATATGCTGATAATATTACAGCAGCCGGGCTGTTTGAAAATAATGGTGCCATTGTTGCTGTAAGCGGTGAATCGAAAACCATTAAGTTTTACAACTCCGCAGGTGCAGAAATTAGCAGCATTGAAACCGAAAACAGCGTGCAAAACATTACAGTGTATAAAAACACCGCTGCAGTTATTTATGGTTCAAAAGTTTTATTTTACGATTCTTCAGGTAAGTTGATTAACAGTGCTTCAATGCCGGGAATCAGTATCAGCGTGCATTTTGTAAACAGTTCACAGGCTTTCCTTGTATCTGAGCATGAAGCTGTTCTTTACAATATTTCAAGTAAGTAAAATGAAATTATACAGTTGTTTATCAACACAAAATCTAATACCATATATATTATTATATGGATAACAGATAGAAAACCAGTACCTCTGAACAGCAGCGATAGGTGTTATTATGATTTTAACTGTTACATTAAATCCTGCCATAGACAGGACAGTTCATATTGAAGATTTTAAAGAAGGAAAACTTAACAGGGTAAAATCTGCCAGGATAGATCCCGGAGGGAAAGGGATTAATGTATCAAAAGCCTTAAGTACTTATGGTGTTGAGCAGAAGGCAACAGGTATGCTTGCCGGCATGAACGGAAGGCATCTTTTGACATTGCTTGACAAGTATGAATTTCCAAAAGAATTTATGATGGTATCGGGTGAAACCCGTGTAAATATCAAAATCAATGACCTGAAAACCGGTTTGGTTACCGAAATAAATGAAACCGGACCGGAGATTCAAAAAGACGATGCCGAAGAATTCATGAAGCTCCTGAAAAAGCAATTGCAAAACTGTGATATTATGATCCTGTCGGGAAGTCTTCCGAAAGGCCTTCCTTCGGATTTCTATGCCCGGTGCATCAAAATGGCTGCTGATATGAATGTACTTTCGATACTTGATTCTGATGGTGAAGCCTTAAAACTGGGATGCAATGCATTGCCTTTTGCAATAAAACCAAATCTTGTTGAATTTGAACGCCTTACAGGAAAAACTTTATCGGATGTAAAAGAGATCCGTGATGAAATGAAAGCATTGCAGGAAACCGGAATAGAGCTGATTCTTGTTTCGATGGGAAAAGACGGTTCAATATTGAGTTACCGCAATAAAACCTACCATGCGATGCCATTGCATGTCAAGGTTAAATCAACAGTTGCTTCAGGCGATTCAATGGTTGCAGCGCTGGCTTATTGCGTTAAGAATGATTTTCCACCGGAGGAGATTGCAAAAATTACTTCTGCTGCAGGATCATTAACTGCAGCGCTCGACGGTTCGGACATGTCCGGTTGGAATGATATTAAAGACGTGTATAGGGAAGTCAATATACAAGAAATTTAAACAGGAGATGGTAGTTTTGTTATATCCGTTAAAATTTCAACCTGTTTACAAGGATTATATCTGGGGTGGAAGGAACCTTGCAAAACTCGGAAAGCGGCTTCCGGACGGTAAAGTCGCAGAAAGCTGGGAACTGGCCTGCCATAATGACGGTATGAGCATAGTAGTCAATGGAGAATATAAGGGAAGGACTCTCAAGTCCATGCTTGAAGAATTCGGCGACAGGATTATGGGAGATTTGGCCGATCAAAATACTGGTTTTCCGTTATTAATCAAGCTGATTGATGCCAATGACAAGCTGTCGGTACAGGTCCATCCGGATGATGAATTCGCCGGTAAACATGAATGTGATAACGGAAAGAATGAAATGTGGTATATTATTGATGCAAAACCCGATGCCAGGCTGATATACGGGTTGAAGCCCGGAGTTACAAAAGCGGAGTTTGAAAGTGCGGTAAGGGAGAATAAAATTGGAGACTGCCTTAACTATATAAATGTAAAAGCAGGCGATTTCGTAAACATTCCGGCAGGACTGGTTCATGCAATCTGCGATGGAATTGTACTGGCTGAAGTGCAGCAGAACTCCAACGTTACATACAGGGTTTACGATTATAACAGAACAGGACCTGATGGAAAATCCAGACCATTACATATTGAAAAAGCCATGCAGGTTATTAATTTTAATGCATGTGTCAAGTACCCGTATGAAGGATTGGTTTATGAAGCTTCAGATAATGCTTCACTGAAAATTTTGGTTGCAAACAAGTATTTTTGTGTTGAATTTTATCAAGTTACGGGTAATATACAACAAAATACAAGTTACAGCCAGTTTCATGCTTATATTTGCATCAACGGTGAAGGAATAATCAATTATGGTAATGGAAGTATAAGCCTCAATAAAGGGGAAACGGTTTTAGTTCCTTCCTGTATGGGGGAGTACGGTATTGAAGGCAGGTTGAATCTTATCAAGGCCTATGTTCCCAGGTTGGAAACAGATATATATGACAGATTGTACCGAATGGGATACACAAAACAAGAAATTGAAGAGAAAATAGCCGGACTTGAATAAAAATTCAAATATTTTGTAATTACAGATGTTTGAAACCATTGAAAATCAAACTTCCATCATGATATAATAGCTTGTATTAGGGAATTTTTGAGATGGTTGTCTATAAAGTAAGCTGTTCAGGGGTGTTTAAACTATGGAATCTCAGTTAATTCTGACCGTAAGCAAGATGACCAATGACTCTGCTGCGGCAATTAATAATGCATTGATGAGAATCAATGGCATTGAAAATGTTATTGTCAATGTTGAAAACTGTAAAATTTCCATTGAATATGATGATGAAAAAATCAGTGAAAAATTAATCAGAGAAACTATTGAAGACGAAGGCTTTGAAGTAAGATAGGCCTCTATCCGGACATGATTATTCTTTTTCAAATCAGGATTTATAATAAGTAATGGTATGGTGAGGAACAATATAATTACATATAAGCGGCAGCAACAGGTATATAATT